>JACXTT010000238.1_pt1 | contig 90326 bp, 86 predicted proteins | sample 9270951 | NCBI WGS metagenome assembly JACXTT01 (sample SAMN15532306, study PRJNA645909) | rock metagenome | isolation source: weathered quartz diorite | place: Puerto Rico | collected 2017-06-21 | reverse complement strand
AAGAAGGTCAGGTTGAACCCGACAAATAGGGTTATCGCGGCAGTGCGTGCCAACGATTCGGGATAGAGACGGCCGGTAACCTTCGGCCACCAAAAGTGCAGGCCGCCGACATAGCCCATAACGGCGCCGCCGACCATGATGTAGTGGAAATGGGCCACGACAAAGTAGGTGTCATGGATGTGAATGTCCAGGCCGAGGCAAGCAAGAAACAGCCCCGTGAGGCCGCCGATGAGGAACAGCCCGATGAAGCCCAAGGCATAGATCATGGGCGTATCCCAGGAGATCGAGCCTTTGTAGAGCGTCGAAGTCCAGTTGAAAACTTTGACAGCCGAGGGAATCGCCACGACATAGCTAAGGAAGGAAAACGTAAGCGCGGCGTACGTGGACTCGCCCGTCACAAACATGTGATGGGCCCAAACGAGGAAGCCGATGACGGCGATGGCGATGCTCGACCCGGCGATGAAGGAGTATCCGAAGATGGGCTTGCGCGCGAACGTCGGAATGACCTCGCTGACTACACCCATCGCCGGAAGAACCATAATGTAAACGGCCGGATGCGAGTAGAACCAGAAGAGATGCTGGAAAAGGATCGGATCGCCGCCGAGAGCCGGGTTGAAAAAGCCAAGATGAAACATGCGCTCGAGGCCGGCAAGCAACAACGTGATGGCGACGACCGGCGTTCCCAGAACCATGACGAGGCTGGTGGCGTAGTGTGACCAGACAAAGAGCGGGAGCCGGAACCAGGTCATTCCCGGAGCACGCATGGTGTGGATGGTGACGATGAAGTTGAGGCCCGTAAGAATCGATGAGAAGCCGTTGATGAAGATACCGATCACTGCGGGGGTGACGGCGGAATTCGAATAAACGCTGCTCAGCGGTGTGTAAAACGTCCAGCCGGTATCCAGGCCGCCGGTGCTGAAGGAATAGAGCACGAAGGCGCCGCCGATCAGATAGATATACCAGCTCAGGAGATTGATCTTCGGGAAGGCCAGGTCCTTGGCGCCGATCATCAGCGGTATCAGAAAATTTCCAAGGACCGCGGGGATGGATGGAATTAGGAAAAAGAAAATCATCGCCACGCCGTGCATGGTGAAGAGCTTGTTGTAAGTTTCTGGCGTGACCAGGTAACCGGTGGGCGTGAGAAGGTGGATGCGGATCAAGGTGGCGAAAATGCCGCCAATGAAGAAGAAAACGGTGACCGAGCCGAGATACAGGAGGGCGATGCGCTTGTGGTCGGTGGTGAGCAGCCACGATTTAAGACCGTACGTCGCGTTCAGGTAGTTCTCGTGCGGCATGTTAGGCCCAGGCGATGGCGGTGGTGTCTTGCTCATAACTTATTTCTTCCCCGAAGCCGGCTGCGACTGTAACGACTTGATGTAGGCGATGAGAGCAAGAATCTGCTCTTCCGTCAGTTGTCCCTGGTACGTGGGCATCAGCGGCTGGTACCGCGCGACAATCTTGGCGTTCGGCTGCAAAATCGATTCCCGGATGTAAGCATCGTTCGCAACGACCGCAGCGCCATCGGCTAGGCTCACTTGGGAGCCGTACAAGCCATTCAACGAAGGCGCTCGGCCTGTACCATCGGGGAAATGACACGTGCTGCAGGCTCTCTCGACGAAAAGCTTTTCGCCCGCGACGACGGGATCGCCTTGACCACTTGAGCCGGAAAGCCACGCGGCATATTCCGAGGGCTCCATGACCGTCACCCACCCGCCCATCAGGGCGTGATTCGTGCCGCAATACTGCGAGCAGAAGAAATGATAACGGCCGGGCTTGGTGGGGCGGAACCACATGGTGTTGTAATGGCCGGGAACCACGTCCATCTTCACGCGGAACGCAGGAACGAAAAAATCATGGATGACGTCTTCGCTCGCCATGATCAGCCGCACATTTCGGCCGACCGGAACGTGCAGCTCATTGATCTCCCGCAGGCCGCTGGGCTGCTGCGCCTTCCACATCCACTGTTTGCCGATGACGTAAATGTCGAGCGTGTCCTGTGGCGCATGGCGGTAGTCCACGTAGACGACAGCGCCCCAGCCAAACATGGCCATGGCCAGGAGCAGGGGAATGACCAACCACGCCGTTTCCAGGCGCATATCGCCGAGAATGGGAACGCCGACGGCATTGGGCTGCTTGCGATGAAACTTGAAAAAGAAAATGACAATCGCGGCGGTGATCGCGACCCCGAAGAACAGACAGATCAGCGTGATGAACAGCATCAAGCTGTCCACCTGGGGCGCGAAGTTGGACGCCTGCTCCGGATACAGTGGTAATTGCGACTGCACGGCTTAGTGAGCTCCTCTTTCAGGGCAACCGCTGAGCGGTTGAGGCAATTTTGCTTGTGCCGAACGGGCATCGCGACGGCGGAAAATCAAGATTCCCCCGGCGATGCAGAGAATCGTCAAGACCCCGCCCAGGCGCACGATCCTGAGGATCGCCGTGCTGTAGGTGGCGGTGCTGGGGTCGTACTCGTAGCAGAACAGAAGCACGTGGTCGATAGGCGTGCCGATTTTCCCCGCGGACGCTTCGACGAGACCAAGGCGCATGTCCCGTCCGGGATACTCAACGCCATAAAAATAACGTGAGATGCGGCCATCGGGGGTAAGCACCATGACGCCGCTGGCGTGCGCGAAGAGATTCGTCTTGGCGCTGAAGTTGTAGCGGAAATTGGCAGCGCGGGTGACGGCATCAATCGATTCCTGCGAACCCGTGAGGAAATGCCAGCCGGCTTCCGTTCCGGACCGGCGAAAGTGCGAGACCACGCTTTTCTTTTTCTCCGCGGCCATGTCCGGCGTTTCACGCGAATCAAAACTGATGAAGACGACCTGATAATCCATGCCGGGGTTGAAGGAAAGCATGCGGAGCGTTCCGACGACGCCTTGCTGCACCTGGTTACAGAGCATGGGGCAGCCGTAATAGACGAAGGCCAGGACGACGGGTTTCTGGCCGAAGTATTCGCGGAGTTGGACGCTGCGGCCGGATTCGTCGCGGAACGGAAGGTCGAGCGGCATTTGCGCATTGAGCCGCGGTTCGAATCCGACGTTTTGAAGAGCAGGCGGCATCGTCGCGGCCGTTGGACCGACGTTGCTCGGGATAGTCTGCGCGTGAGCGGCCGCCGCCGCGAGCGCGAGTGCTGCGAATCCGAAGATGGCGCGAACTTTCTTCATCTCGCTACTTCTTTTTCTCCGCCGGCGGGACGGGAGCTCCCGCCAGACCTTTCGCGGCGATGATCTTCATTGCGTCCTTTACGGGAATCTGTGCGATGCCGGAGCTCTCATCGATCCATTCGAATTTCTGGTTGGCCTCGGTGTCGGCCTTCAATTTGTCGCGCCAATCCTGTTGCGGGTCGGTTCCGTGCCCGGGAACGCCCTGCAGCCGTGGTTCCGGGGGAAACTCACGGTAGTCCGGGCCAAGCGTCGCGCGGGAAGGCGGCGGAGGCGCATCGTTCGAAGCCGCAAACTTCAACGTGAAACGAAGAATGTAGACACACACGAGCAAGGAAGCGACGACAGCCAAACCCAAGGCAAGAAGATAGCCGTAGATGGTGCCGGCCTTGACGTCGCGTTCCTCGAAGGCGACGTCGGTGTGGCGCGGCTCGCCCGCGTCGTGGCCCTGATTGTGAGACTCAGTGCTCATGGTGCTCCAGGGTCTCCTCAAGATTCGGGTCGCCAATCGGCAAAAGCGGGTACTGCCTCAGATTGAAAGCAAAAAGGCCCAGCCACAATCCGCCGAGTGCGAGCGGGAGGACGATGTCCAACCAGGATGGCAGAGCGCGCGACGTGAATTCCGGCCTCGTCATCCAGAAAAGATCCACGAGGCGCATGAAAATCAGCCACAGGGCAATTTTCGGGAGCACTCGCACGTTGCGTTTTACGTCCTGCGAAAGAAGCAGGAAAAAGGGAACGAAGAAATGAAAAACCAGCACGAGCACGGCAACGGCGCCCCAGCCGCCATACAGCCGTGTGCGATAGAAACTGATCTCCTCCGGGAGATTGCCGGACCAGATGATCAGCAGCTGCGAGAAATCAAAGTAAGCCCAGAGCATCACGAAAGCGAGCAGCAACTTCGCGAGGTCGTGCAGATGACGTTTCTGCAGGACGTTGGAAAAAGGCTCGGTGCGGGCGAGCAGAACCACCACGGCGATCATGAAGGCCATCGATGAGATCAACTGTCCGGCGATAAAGAGGAAACCATAGATGGTGGAAGCCCAGTGCGGCGACAGGGACATCACCCAGTCAATGGCGGCGAACGTCATCGCAAAAGCGTAGAGAATGATGCCGGGCCCAGCGAGCATCTTCAGGCGGCGGCGCAAGGCGCGGTCGCTCTGGTTGACGTCCTGTTGCTTCGACAAACGGTCAAAGACGAACATGAGCGCCAGCCAGATCGCGAAGTAAATCAACGCACGGAACTGGAAGCCACTGGCGGTCAGATAGGTTTTCTGAAGATCTGATAGAGGCTGCTCTTTTAATTTTTCGGGGTCGAGCCAGGCCGCGTACAAGTGCTTCATGCCGAAGAAAATAATGGGAAGGAAGAAAGCGAGAAGGAGCGGAAGCGTGCGCACAGCCGATTCCAGCGAGCGCCGGATGATGATCCCCCACTGGCCGCCCGTGAGATGCTGCAACATCAGAAGGCCGAGGGAGCCAAGCGTTAATCCGAGAACAAGCATGAAGCTCATCAAATAGGATTGGTAGAAGGGTCCTGGGAATTTCACGGCGCCAACAATGGAAAGCGCCAGCGCGACGACGCCCACGAGGAGCGCACGCTGTTGCAAGCGGTCGATGCTTTCCGGTGCCCGATATTCCTGTGCAGCCATCAGTAGCTGCCTCCTGGCGTTTCCTTCGCGCCATCGGATTCCGGTTTGCGCTCATCGCCGCCTGCCGCCCCGGAAGATCCGCCCTGGCTCAGCTTTTCACGAAGGTCTGCGGGCAGCTCGGCAACCTTCGCGTTACGGCTGAGCTGAAGGGCACGGACGTAAGAAATGATCGCCCATCGGTCGCGCGGAGGAATCTGCGCGGAGTAGCTGTACATCTGCCCGAACCCATTGGTGATGACGTCGTAGAAATAACCATTCGGCGATTGGCGCAAGCGGTCTTGATGATAGGTCGGCGGGCGCTTCACGCCGCGCATAGCGATCATGCCGTTGCCGTCGCCCTGCAAGCCATGACACGGCGAACAGAAAATGTTGTAGCGCTCTTCGCCGCGTTCGAGGAGTTTCCAGTCCACAGGCAAGGGGAAACCGTTCGAATCCTTGGGCACGACGAGTGCGTCGTCGGCAATGGAGCCGCGCGCGACGGTATTTTCAACGAGCGGGCGCTCCGAGCGCCCATCAGCAAAGAACTCCGTGGGCGAGAGCGGCCGGTTCTTCGGCTGGTCCGCCATGTCCTGGCGGAGATACTGGCAGCCCTCGCTGAAGCACAGGGCCGCGAGGGCACAAGCCGCGGCGAAAATGCGCGAGGTGCTAATCATCGGACACCTCGCTGACGTGATGCGCGTGCGCTTCCTGAAGGATGCGCGCGGTGTCCGCCAGATGAAACTTCGGGTCGAGGGACTCAATGCAGAGAAAGAAGCGGTCCGCCGAGGCGTGCGAGAAGCGATGAACATTGAAAACCGGATGATGCGGCTGCGGCAGCCGGTTCAGAGCGAGCATGCCAAAAACGGCGGAGAGCGCTGCGCCAAGAATCGTCAATTCGAAAGTGACGGGAATAAAAGCCGGCCAGCTATTGAGCGGGCGGCCGCCGATGTTGAGCGGGTAGGCAATGACGTTGACCCAATACTGGAAAAGGAATCCGCCGAGGCCACCCGTCAGGCCGCCTAGCAAACAAATCGCCGGCACCATGTTGCGTTTCAGTCCGAGCGCCTCCGAAAGGCCTTCCACGGGAAATGGCGCGTAAGCGTCCAGGCGGCGGTAACCCGCTTCGCGGACTTTCGCCACGGCATGAATGAGTTCTTCGGGAGTGCTGAACTCCCCCATCACGCCGTAGATGTGCGAGCGGTGCAGCATTACTTTTCTCCCTCGGACGTTTCCGCAACTAGTTCACGCATTTCCGCGATGGAGATTGCGGGCAGCACGCGGACGAACAGGAAAATCAACATGACGAACAGGCCCATGGTGCCGATGAAGGTAGCCCAATCCCAGAACGTCGGACTATACCGGCCCCAGGCGGAAGGCACGAAATCCCGTGTGAGGCTGATCACCACGATGACGAAACGCTCCAGCCACATCCCGACGTTGACGACGATGGACATGATGAAAAGAACCGCGACGTTGTGGCGCATCTTGTAAAACCAGAGCAACTGCGGCGTCAGAATATTGCACAAGATCAGGGCGTAATAGAACGGCGCGTATGGCCCGTGGAGACGCTGCTGCACCAGGAAAACGTCAAATTTGTTTCCGCTGTAAAGCGCCATGAAAAATTCAATGAAGTAGCCGTAGGCAACGATAAGCCCGGTGGCCAGCATGACCTTGGCCATGTTGTCGAGATGGCGCATGGTGATGAAGTCCTCTAGACCGTACGCTTTGCGCAGCGGGATCGCGATCGTCAAGACCATTGCAAAGCCGGAATAAATGGCACCGGCGACGAAGTACGGCGGGAAAATCGTGGTGTGCCAGCCGGGAACAATGCCGATCGCGAAGTCGAAGCTCACGATCGTGTGCACGGAAAGAACCAGCGGCGTCGCCAACCCGGCGAGAAGCAAGTACGCCGACTGGTATCGATGCCAGTGACGCGCCGAGCCACGCCAGCCCATCGAGAGCATGCCATAAATAACTTTCATGGGCATCTTGATGGCCCGGTCGCGAAGCGTGGCCAGGTCTGGGATCAGGCCCACGTACCAGAAAACCAGCGAAACCGTGCCATAAGTCGAAACCGCAAAAACGTCCCAGATGAGCGGGCTGCGGAACTGCGGCCAAAGGCCCATGGTGCTGGGATAGGGGAACATGTAAAATGCCATCCACGGCCGGCCGGTGTGGATCAGCGGGAAGATGCCGGCGCAGGCCACGGCGAAAAGTGTCATCGCCTCCGCAAATCGGTTGATGGACGTGCGCCACTTCTGATTCAACAGGAACAAAATGGCGGAGATCAGCGTGCCGGCGTGGCCGATGCCGATCCACCAAATGAAATTCACGATGGCAAAGCCCCAACCGATGGGTATGTTGATGCCCCAGATGCCGGTGCCCTTGGTGATGAGCCAGCCAAGGGCCACGGTCAGCATGCCGACTACGCTGAAGGAGATCGCAAATCCGACAAACCAGCCCAGGGAAATCGGGCGCGTCAAAACGATGGCGCTGATCTTGTCCGTAACCGAGCCGTAGGTGTGGCCCGGCCCGAGCACCGGCGAGAGGCGCCGGATTTCCGGCGAATCGAGTGGCGGTTGTCCGGCGCTCATGCCTTCTCCAGTTCAGGATTCGGATTGCGCACCGCCGCAAGATACGTGGTGCGCGGGCGCGTATTCAGTTCGCCAAGAAGCGAATAGTTCCGCTGCTGCGCTTTCAATTTCGCAACGCGGCTGTTGGGATCGTTGGCGTTGCCGAAAACTATGGCTTCCGTCGGGCACGCAGCTTCGCAAGCGGTCACGATTTCGCCGTCGAGAATCGGACGGTTCTGTTTTTCCGATTCAATGCGCACGTTGTTGATGCGCTGGACGCAGTAGGTGCACTTTTCCATCACCCCGCGGCTGCGAACCGTGACTTCCGGATTGCGCAGAAGCTTGAGCTGCGGCGTCTCCCAATCCTGGAAGCGCAGGAAATTGAACCGGCGCACCTTGTACGGGCAGTTGTTCGAACAATAGCGCGTTCCCACGCAGCGGTTGTAAGTCATGTCGTTCAGACCCTCGGCGCTGTGCGCCGTGGCTTCGACGGGGCAAACCTGCTCGCAGGGAGCGTTCTCGCATTGCTGGCAGGGAACCGGCTGGAAAAACGTTTCCGGATTGTAGAACGAGTCGTCGTACGTGGAAGGATCGTTCGTGGCGGAATGAGCTTTCTCGTAATAGCGGTCGATACGGATCCAGTGCATTTCGCGGCCGCGCATCACTTGATCTTTGCCGACCACGGCAATGTTGTTTTCGGATTGGCAAGCAACCACACAAGCGTTGCAGCCGTTGCAGCTATTCAGATCAATCGCCATGCCCCAGGCGTAACCGGGGTATGCATATTCCTTGTAGAGCGAAAGTTCTTTTGGCGGTTGCTCGGCGTGCTCGTGCGCGAAGCCCGGATTCTTTCTATATTCCTCAAGCGTGCCCGTCGCCAGAATCTGGCGGCCTTCCATGTTGAAGTGATATTGCGTGCAAGCGAGAGGATAATCTTCGCCGGTTTTGGTGATCTTCCCGCCCGTGGCGGTCCACAAACCGCTCGACGAGCGAACCGCGTAAGCATTGAAGCCTTTGTTAGTGCCCGTGTAACCGGCGCGCTTGCGGCCGTAGCCGAGCGGGAGCACCACCACGCCATCCGCCTGCCCCGGCAGTGTCCACGCAGCGGCGGTAACCTTGCTGTTCGAAAGCGCGATGTCGATCACGTTCGAATAGATCTTGCCGTGCTCGCCGCCACGCCGGGCGACATTGTGACTTATCCCAAATTTCTCGGCGGTTCTTGGGCTGACAAGTGCCGCATTGTCCCAGGTGAGTTTGGTTACGGGCTTCGGCAATTCCTGCAGCCAGCCGTTGTTTGCGAAGCGGCCGTCGTAGATGGACGGGTCCGGCCGAAAGATGAACTCGAGTTCATCGGGGGATGCAGCCTTGACAGCGGGAAGGCTCGCGGGACTGAATTTCAGTGCAACATTAATCGGCTTAAATGCGCTATCAGCGATAAGTCCGTCGTTGAGCCATTTCCGCCAGTTCTGCTCTACGCGAATTGTTAGGTATTCGGCGCCGAGGTTTGTTCGTAGCGCATCGTAGTCCGTGACGCCCGGTTTGTCGCCAAATGCCGCAAGCACCTCGCGCGCGGAGTGCGTGTGGTACAACGGCGCAATGAGCGGCTGAATAACGGAGACGGTGCCGTCGAAAGCGCGTGCATCTCCCCAGGTTTCTAGGTAGTGAGATTCGGCTACGTGCCAATCGCAGACTTCGGCAGTCTCGTCAAAATGTGAGCTGACGCAGATGGTATTCTTGACTTTCTTGGTTTTCGTTTTCTTGTCGAAGCCAATCTTCGACGCAAAATCGAAATCGTGCGGCGCCGTGTAAACCGGATTGGCGCCGAGAATCACCAGCGTCTCCACTTTGCCCGCTTCGATGTCAGAACAAAGCTCGCGCAGCGATTCGAGATGATTGACGGGCTGTGCCTCTACCGGCCCCGTGTAGTAAAGCGTCGTTCCCACGCTGCCAATCGCCGCATTTATGGCATGCGCCAGCGCATGAACTTCCGCGGACTGCTGCTCGCCGGCGACTACCAGCGATGCGCCTCTATGCGCCTGCAAATCTCTCGCGACGGCGTCGAGCCATTTTTGTGCATCTGGAGGAAGCGCTGCGGATGTGCCGAGCCCAAGTTTTCCCGCCAGCGCGCGCGCGAAAAGCTCCACGTCCGAAGCCCGCAGCGGCAAATGATGATCCGCCGTCGCGCCGGTGACGCTCGGCGTCGGCTCCACCACGTACAGCCGGTTCATCTTGTCCGCAACGCCAATCAGCTTGCGGCGGCGCGAAAATTCTCTCGCGTACCGGATGTGTCCCGGCCCGCTACCGAGGAAATCGGAATCCAGCGAGAGGATCACGTCCGCTCTTTCCGGACGATAAACCGTGTTGACGTAGTTTCCAAACGCCAGCTTTGCGCCTTCGCGCGTGCCGTCGCCGACCGCCGGCTCCCACTGATGCCATTTGGCCTTCGGATACAGGGCAAGCACCGATTGGATTTGCGCCGCCAGCGTTGGCGAAGTGACAATGCCGGTCAGAATGCGGAAACCGGCGCCGTCAGCGAGCTTCACTGCCGCGGCGATGGCCTGCGCACTGTTCTGAAACTCTGCCCAGGTGTGAATCTCGCCGAATTTTGTCGGCGTCTGCGCGCGATCCGGATCGTACAGATTCAGAACGGAAGCTTGCGTAAAAGCATTCGTTGCGCCCAGGCTCGACGGATGGTCCGGATTGCCTTCGATCTTGGTTGGCCGGCCTTCGTGGCTTTCCACGAGAAGCCCGATGGCGTCCGCCCCGAGCGGCATCGCCGTGGCATAAAACTGCGGCTTGCCAAGAATCAAACCGTCCGGCTGCTTCACGTACGGCACGATGTGCTGCTCGGGAGTGCGGCCGCAGCCGGAAAGCCCGGCCAACGCGAGCGAGGCCGCCATGAGCTTCAGGAAATCCCGGCGGTCCACGCCCTCGTCCCATTCGGAGGGTGCCAGGCGCGGAAATTCGCGGTGCAGCAACTCCTCAAATTCGGGATTCTGGGCGAGCTCCTCGAGCGTCCGCCAGTATTGCTTGCTTGTATTCGACTGCAGCCTGGCGCGCACCGCGTTCAGATCCATCGGTGCTTCCTGCGGGAGCACGCGCTCGGTGCGCTCGTGGCGATCGTGGCCGCCGTGGGTGTGTTCGTGATGTTCTGGCTCGCTCATGTTCTTTCTTACCGGTGACAGGTCGAGCAACTCACCAGCTCTTCCGTTGTCCGAATCTTGTATTCAACCCTCAACTTGGCTCCCAATTCCTCCTGATTGGTGGGAGCTTTCCAATCCATATTGAAAACTTGATCCTTCGGCCGCAGCGCCCGCTCGGGGTCGCGATGGCAATCCAGGCACCATTGCATCAGCAAAGTGTTCGCTTGAAAGACGAGTGGCATCTGGTTGACCTGTCCATGGCACGTCGAGCACCCCACGCCCTTGTTGACGTGAATGCTGTGATTGAAATAAACGAAATCGGCCAGACGGTGCACCTTCACCCATTCGATGGACGTGTCGTTCCGGTAGCTCTCGCGCACTGGATCCAGGTAGCTTGAATTATTGAAAAGCACGGAATGGCAGTTCATGCATGTTTTGGTCGGAGGGATTCCCGCAACCGCGGAAGTTTCCACGCTCGTGTGGCAGTAGCGGCAATCGATGCCGTCATCGCCGACGTGATGCTTATGGCTGAACTGCACGGGCTGCTCACGCGTGAAGTTCTGGCGCGTCGTATAGGGGGAACGCGCCACCGCAAGCACGGCAATCAGCGCCAGTCCGACCAGAAAAAGCGCCGAAAACACACTAAACCGGGCGATGAAGTTCGTGCTTCGATGAAAAATCTGGGCCATGTCAGCGTCGCACTAGGTCGGGGGAGCAAAGCAAAAGGGTACCGATGTCGGGGCCTCCCACGTTTTTAACCGGGAAGTGCGGGCCCGGGTCATTGTGAACGCGATAGTTTCCACCAAAACATTCCGGAATGCAACCTCACCCGCACAAGCATCGAGGAGTCTCCTGCCCATTTGGATGCAACAAATTTATTCAATTCTGCGAACTGTTCGAAGGATTCGACTGTAGAGACATAAGATGCGTTCGAGAGGTGAAAAAGGCAGGCAGTCACGTAAGACTTTTCGTTTGTCGGGCATAAATTTTTCTTAGGCGGCCTGCGTTATACTGGCGTGGTATCTTATAAACACCCTCGGCCGCACTCGTTGCGGCGGAGCCTATCCAATCTGCACTTGCGCGACCCCGGCCACGCCGGGGCCGGCAACGCCCGCTGGGGCGTGGTCCAACTGGTAGGACACCTCACTGTTAATGAGGACGGTGAAGGTTCGAATCCTTCCGCCCCAGCCAATTTTCTTCCGCCGACGCGGAGAATCCGCGGGGGCTAATCCTTCGCTGTCGGCAAACCCGCGTCCAGCCAGCCTTTCCAGCCGCCGTCCATGGATTCGACGTTGGTGTAGCCCATTCTCTGCAGGTTGTCCGCCACCAGCGCGGAACGAAAACCTCCGCCGCAGTAAAGGATGAGTTTGGCATTTGTATCCGGCACGCGTTGCTCGATGTCGCGCTCGATGATGCCTTTGCCCAGATGCACCGCGCCGGGAAGATGGCCCTTGGTCCACTCGTTGTCCTCACGCACATCCACGAGAAGAAATTTCTCGCCCGCATCGATGCGGCGCTTCACATTGGCAACGTTCGTTTCCTTCACTTTCTTTTTCGCTTCATTGACGAGTTTTAGGAACTGCGGCGCGTGCGCCATGGAAAACTCCTCCCCAAGAATGAATTTGAACCGAGAATAGCATACCGAGCACGGCGTCCAGCGTGCCCTCAATCGCGGCGGTTTCAAGCTCGCTGTGAGGTTTCTGCCAGCAGCAGCGACTTCTAACTCCTGGATCTTGGATTAAGGTTTGTCGGCGACTTCTTTCTTGGCAAACGAACGCACTAGGTTTACGAAATTCCAGCGCACTTTTTCCTTCGTTCGATCGCCTTCACCCGGCATTTTTCCTTTGCCGTTGCTGATAACCCAGAAGAGTTCACCGTCTGTCACTTTTTCGAGGGAAGAAGCGTCACGCCAGTCGCGCAGCTCGAGCTTCATGTCTGCGGCGAGGTCGCCTTTGCCGTCGCCGGTTTTGCCATGACACATGGCGCAGTTGTAGCCATAGAGTTTGCGCACTTCCGCCAACCCTTCCGGCGTCGGCGGGACTGGATTCTTCTTCGCGGTGTCTTCGGGCGTCATCTTGGGTTCTGTGGAACCCGGTTTTTCTTGCGCCGCATGCGGCTTCGCTGACGACAGCCCAAAACTTGCGAGCAGAATCGCACCCATAACGGGGAGAGTCCTGCGCATGTCTTCCTCCTGACAGTGCGGACAGGCCGAAGGAGCTGATTCGGCTTGATTTTGAACGGATTCTACGCCCGCCGGGAGTGGAAGGAAAGGCTCAAAACAGCAAAACGGGATGGCAGGAATTGCCGATCGTCCTGTTAGGGCTTTGGCAATGATGCTGTTGCTGGCTTCGGCTGCGTTTTTCTGGCGGCCGGTGGGGAGCACGCGCGCTGCGGCTGGGCGTTACCGAAACCCGCGCGGAATCGGCTCGATTCTCGGATGCGCGTTCGCAATCCGTCGACCACCGGCGGAATCGGATTATGCGGTGCACCACGGATCAGAAAGATGACCAGCGCCGCCTCGCCTGGAGCATCCACGCTGGAACCAATGCCCACGCCCTGCACACCAGATTGCTTCATCCACTCCTCCACGCGTGCGCTATGCACCACCTTTGCGCGGGAAAATTCGCTATCGGAAATCGTGTAAACCATCTGCGGTGCCGGCACGGATTTTTCCAGCGTCGCGCTCTCCGCGGCCGTCAGTGCTCCGCGGCTCAAAAACAGGTCTCCTTCGATGATGCGCGTGCGGATACCTTCCACTTGTTGGGGAATATTCGTGCGCGGCTGCCCTCTCGTAACAAAGAAGAGAATCGCGGGCTCATTTGGATTGTCGTAGCTCCCGCCTACTCCCACAGCCTGGACTTCAGGATGTGCGAGCAGTTCACGTGCGTGGGCATCACGCACGCCGATGGCGTCTTGCAGCCCTTCGGCGGAGCTTGAAGAAGCCTGCACAGTCAGCGTAGCGGAAGCAGGTTTTAGTGGCAGCGTGCAACCGATCACCGGATGCGCTGCGCCGCCCACGAACGTAACGCTATTGGCGCCACTTTTGAAGAAATTCAACACGGCAGATACCGGATTGCCCACGGTATCGGCGTCGGGACCCGCGTAGAGCAAAGCAACAGGATCGGCCGTGCTCTGCGTGACGATCAGCGAACCAGAGTCGCCTTCAGCGCTGAAGCTTCCTCCTGTGACGGCCACTTGGTTTGTATAGCTCACGGAAAAGTTCGTCCCCGTTCCACATCCCTTTTGGTATTGGACGGAGGTCGATGTACTGGTTGCAAAGACGGTCGAACACGTGAGGCCGGTCGCGCGGCCACTCTTTGCCACGTCCATATTGATGGTCGCGGCAACGCCGGGCCCTCCATTTGGCGCGCCAGGCAAGGGAACGCCGTTCGCGTCCGTTGTCGCGCCGAGATAATAGATGGCCCCAGTCGTCGAGACGGCGCCGGAAACGACTTGCGCGATCGCGGCGTCAATCTTGGGTGCCGTGCCTGTTTCAAGGTTGTAAAACTGGGAAAGATTGGCAACGGTGGTGGCCTGCGTCTTGCTGCAGTTTGTGTCGACCAAACCCGGTTGAATTATGGGATCGCCGCCGGTTGCTGGCGAGAGGTCCGATCGCGCGAGGATGTGCGTATTGCTCAGGATGTATTGGGTGCCGCCGCGTACAACGAGCGAGCCAAGCGTGCCGCCGCAGCACGTGATGGTGTTGCCGCTGGTCGAGGAATCGCTGGCGTTTCCCCCGCTGGTCCCGAGGTTTACAGGAACGGGCTGGGCACCCCGATTGGCGGGCATCAGGGTAACCGTGGTTGAGCCGCTCGCGGAGGCACTCGCTTGTGAAACTGCCGTCACCGTGAGTGTCGTCGTCGTGCTGCCTCCGGAGCCGTTGGACTTGGTCGGGACGCCGCCAGGTGCAAAATAGAGTCCGCTGCTCGAGATGAATCCGAATTGCAGGCTCCCGCCAGGTGTGCCATTCACGGACCAATTGACAGCCGTGTTCGAGGTGCCGCTTACCGCCGCGTTGAATTGCTGCGTGCCAAAGTCGGGAACCGTTGGTGTACTTGGGGAAACCGCGACTGTTATGTTCGAAGAAGCTCCTGTGACTGTGATCGAGCCGGAACCCGATTTTGTCGGATCCGCCTGCAAGGTAGCAGTTACCGTAACTAGCGCCGGGTTCGGAACTACAGCGGGAGCAGTGTAGAGCCCCGAAGCGGAGATGGTGCCGTTGGCGGCGCCGCCAACGACAAGCCAAGTGACGGACGTGTTCGTGGTCCCCGTGACCGTCGCCGTGAATTGTGCTTGCTGGCCTGCCACAACGCTCGTCGCGCTAGTAGAGACGCGCACGCTGATTACGGGAGACACCGTGCCGCTGTTCCCGCCACCGCAGGAAACTACGAAAGGTAGAACGGCAAGCTCAAACAGCAGGAAATACAAACGGCGCATCAGGAACCTCATTGAGGGGGGGCTTTTACGCTAGCACACGGAATCTGTCTGGCGTCATGGATCAAAACCAAGTCACGAAGGTTTGACTGCCCGAACGGTCAAAGGGATGCTTGGTCCTCTCTTCGACTTTCAGCTTCGTCTGCTGCTTCGAAACCGCTTACTCCAGATCGCGCCAGTTGGGGCCGAAGCCGATTTCCACGACGATGGGCACAGCCAATTTGTGAACACCTTCCATCTCCTCCTTAACTAATTTTTCCAGCTTGCTGCGTTCCTTCGCCGGCGTCTCGAAGAGCAGCTCGTCGTGGACCTGCAGGATCATTTTCGCCTCGAATTTCTCGTCGGCCAGGCGAGCATCAATGTTGATCATCGCGAGCTTGATGAGATCGGCCGCTGTGCCTTGCAACGGCGAATTGAGCGCGGTGCGTTCCGCAAAGTTGCGCAGCTGCATCTGCGGCGAATTAATTTCGGGAATCGGGCGGATTCTTCCAAACAAGGTCTTCACCTCGCCGGTCTTGCGCGTCTCGGCAAGAATATTGTCAAGGTACTCCTTCACTCCGTGGTAGCGCGTGAAATACGCGCTGATGAATTTTGCCGCTTCTTTTTGTTCGATGCCCAGTTGCTGCGCGAGTCCGAACGGAGACAGACCATAAATAATGCCGAAGTTGATAGCCTTCGCGGCGCGGCGGTGTTCCGCCGTTTGCGCGAGCGGCCCGACGCCAAAAACTTCTTGCGCGGTGCGCGCGTGAATGTCTTCGCCGTTCCGGAACGCGTCCACCAGCACGGGATCTTTCGAAAAGTGCGCCATAACGCGCAGTTCGATCTGTGAGTAGTCGGCGGAGAGCAGGACGTTACCCTTTTCAGCCACAAAAGCAGCGCGAATCTCGCGGCCCAGCTCCGTTCGAATGGGAATATTCTGCAGGTTCGGATCGCTGGAGCTGAGCCGGCCCGTGGCCGTCCCAGTCTGCGAAAAACTCGTGTGCAGCCGCCCCGTTTCCGGATGAATCAGCTTCGGCAGCGCATCCACATACGTTGATTTGAGTTTGGCGATTTCCCGGTACTCGATGATTTTCGCGGGCAGCGGATGCTGTGCCGAGAGGTCTTCGAGCACCTCCACTGCGGTGGACCGTGCCTTGGCTTTCCCGCGGCGAGGGTTCGGCTGAAGATTCAGTTTGTCGAAGAGAATTTCCGCAAGCTGCGCCGGCGAATTGACGTTGAATTCCGAGCCCGCGAGCTTCCAGATCTCCTTTTCAAGCCGCCGGACTTCCTTTTCCATCGCCTGCGACATCTTGTCGAGTTCTTTGGGATTGACGCGGATCCCCGCGCGCTCGATGTTCGCCAGCACCGCCGCCAGTGGTAGATCGATCTTTTCGTAGACACTTTCGAGTTTCTGTTCTCTGACTTGTGCCTCTAGAGCAGGCGCGAGCCGCTGCAGATAATCCGCGCGCTCGCCGGGCCCGCCGCCCATCATGGCGCTGAATTGCCGCATAACGGCGTCTGCAAAATTGTGATTTGCCGTCGTCGGCCGCAACAAGTACGAATAGAGCTGCGTCGCATGCTCAATGTTTGCGGCTCGCCCGGTTAGCAACTGCAAGAGCTTGGGATCGTGCACGATCTTCGGCCGTTTCGAATCAACCAGCAGCGGCGCCAGCGCCTTCAGCGCTTCTCCCTTTTCGTCGAACCACACGGCGCGCCCTTCGCCCGCTTTTGAAGAAACCTCGATCGAAGCGATGCGCGTCCCGAAGCCTTCGGCCTCGCGCTCGCCCGTCTCGAGATTCAGCCAAACGGACAGCGGCTGCTTCGCAGGCAACTTGGTTAGGTACGCACGAAATTCGCTAACATCTGCAAACTGTGCATAGTCGCCCTTTGTTGTTGAACCCGCATCCGCAGGTGCGGACGAAGCGGCCGCCTCCGAACCCAGTTCCTTGAGCAGAGAACTGAAACCCAGCTCGCGATAGAGCGTGGCCAGTGCCGCCACGTCCGGCTCACGGCGTTGCAGTGCGTTCAGATCCACTTCCAATGGTACGTCCGTTACAATCGTCGCCAATTGCTTGGACATCATCACCTGCTCGCGCTGCTGTTGGAGCGCTTCGCGGTAGCGCTTATTCGAAACTTCGGCGGCATGATCCAGAGCCTTTTCCACTTTCCCGAACTTCTGAATCAGCTCAGCCGCGCCTTTTTCGCCAATTCCTTTTGCGCCCGGAATGTTATCTACGTTGTCGCCCAGCAGCGCCATATAGTCGACCACTTTTTCCGCCGGCACTCCGAGCAGTTCCTGCACTTTGGCTTCGTCAACGATCACATCGCCTTTAGCGCCGCCAGAGCCGGTTCTTAGCGTGCGGATATTTTTCCCCACGAGCTGCATCATGTCCTTGTCGTTGCTCACGATCAGCACTTCGAAGTCTTGCTTGGCCGCGTGCTTGGCGATGGTTCCGATCACGTCGTCCGCTTCGTAGCCCTTTTCCTCCAGGATGGGCAGACGCATCGCTTCGCACAGAGCGCGAACGTAGGGAAGCTGCATGTGCATTTCGTCGGGCATGGGCTGGCGCTGCGCTTTGTATTTTTCAAAGAGTTTGTCGCGGAATGTTGCGCCCGGAGGATCAAACACAATTCCGATATATTTCGGTTGGTAGTCGTTGATCAGTCGCTTGAGAATATTTCCAAAGAGGAAGGGAACGTTGGTCGGAATTCCGCCTGGTCCCGTCAGCCGCTGTGGCATCGGCGCAAAAAACGCTCGGTAAACGTGCGCCATCGCATCCACGAGAAAGAGTTTTTTCGGTCCTGAAGGCATGCGCGCGAGTATAGCAAAGGACTACGGAATGACTGATTCCTCTCTAACGATGCTTCGGCCGCTTCCGAAGAAAAAAAGGCCGCACGGAATTTGATTCTGCGCGGCCTTTCGTAGGACAACCTGTGTTTACTGTTTGTGGGGTTTGTTGGCTTCCGCCTTTGGCTCGGACTTTGGTGCCGGCTTGCTGGCCGCGGGTGATTTCGATGCGCCTTGTTCGCCGGCATTCGCCTGCGAAACCAGCAACATCCGTGTCCCGCTGTCGAGATGCACGTTTTTCCCGGCGGAAGTAATCACCGAGCCCTGCGTCGCATTCGAACCGGCCGCGTTCAGGTTCAATCCATTCAATCCGAACGCGCCCTGGCTGTTCGAGCTAAGCTGCCCGGCCGCGTTCAAGCCGCCGACCGCTCCCTTCGAAGCACTGGCGATGCTCCCGCCAGCGTTTGTGGCCGAGTTCAAAGTTCCGCCGGCAGCTCCCCCGGCGTTACCCGCAGTATTCGTCACCGCGCCCACAGCCCCTCCAGCCGTGGACGTTACGCCGCCCAATGCGCTGCGTCCGCTGGCCATGCCGGAGCCCGCCGCCGAAGCGCCCATGCCACCCATGGTGTCCATGTCCGCTCCGGCCGCCGACGCGCTGCTCTGCGCCGAAGCAATCGCCTGGATCGTGACGTTGTTCAACGAAATTTCCTGTCCGTTCTTCAGGATCGCTTTGTCAAACGCGATCCCGAGCGCTGATTCAGACTCGCCTTTGGCGCGCGCTGAAGCCTGCGTCACGTGGCCGACCAGCTTTGAGCCCTTCGGGATTACCGTCTTCCCTTCGGACTTCGCTGCTTCGGTCGTGTGTGCGTTCACCGGATCCCCCGGCTTGCACTTTTTTGAATCGATCGGCGAGCTCAGCGCCGCGTTGAACGCCGTGCCGCTGGCCAACGAAGCATTCGCCTGCCCGTTTTGCGCCGATGCCGCGGACGCCGTCGAGGCATTGGCCGAAGCTTGCGCCTGCGTCTGCCCCGCCTGCACCGAAGCCTGCCCGCTGCTCTGTGCCCCCGCCTGCGCACCTGTCTGCGGCTGTGCCACAGCGCTGAGGCAGAAAAGAGTCCCCACTGCAATTGCCATCCCTGCGCGTTTCATGGTCTTGGTTCCTCCTCAAAGATTGCATTCCGATAAGGAGCTGGGTTTACGCCTGGATATAAGGGTATCCAGCCAACCGTTTGATAGTGGCAAGGGGCATACCGCAAGTAAAGACAGTCTTTTCAGTAAGTTAACGCGGCAATGGAGGTGCCCGCATCCCCCAAAATGACCTATGGTACGCAGCTTTTACAGGGTTTCCACCCAGGGTTTTGCCAGGATGGACACTCTAGATAATGCCTAGGGGCTTTGCTACCTCAGCAAGGAGATTCGCAGCTTTCAGCAGCTGATCGCGTTTGTGCGTCGCACTTACAATCGCCCGCAGCCTCGCTTTGCCTTCCGCCACGGTCGGATAGCCCACCGCCGGCGCAAAGACTCCCGCCTCAAAAAGTTTCTTTGAGAATTCAAACGCCTTCTCCGCATCGCCCACGTTAATCGGAATAATGGGCGTCTCACTCACCTTGAATTGGAACCCGCGCTTCTTCAATTCGCGCTTAAAGAATTTCGTGTTGGCCCAGAGTTTCTTCACCAGCTTTTCGCCTTCCGGCGAATTCAGCAGCGCGAACGCCGCCTGGCAAGCCGCCGCCGTAGCGGGCGGGTGCGAGGTCGAAAAAAGAAACGGCCGCGCCCGCAGATACAGAAAATCGATCAGGTCACGCGAGCCGCAAACGTACCCTCCCATGGTGCCGATGGCTTTGCTCAGCGTCCCCACCTGGATGTGCACGCGCCCGTGACACTCGAAATGATCGATCGTCCCGCGCCCACCGCGCCCCAGCACGCCGGAAGCATGCGCATCATCCACCATCATGATGCAGTTGTACTTTTCCGCTAGGTCGCACAGCTCCGGCAGCGGCGCGATGTCACCGTCCATCGAGAAAACGCCGTCGCTGATAATTAGCTTTTTCCCCGGGAAGCTCACGTTCTCCTGCAAGATGCGTTCGCAGTCCTTTATATCTTTATGCTTGAACACTTTGATCGTCGCCCGCGAAAGCCGCGCCCCATCAATGATCGACGCGTGATTCAATTCATCGGAGACAATCAGATCTTCCTTGCCGAGCACTGCCGAAACCGTTCCCGCGTTTGCCGTGAACCCCGATTGAAACACCACGCAAGCTTCCACGTTCTTGAACGCCGCGATCTGTTCCTCCAGCTCCACATGTATTTTCATCGTGCCGGCAATCGTTCGAACCGCTCCCGCCCCCGCCCCGTATCGTTTCACTGCGTCCAGCGCGGCCTTGCGCAACGCCTTGTGCGTGGTCAGCCCCAAATAATTGTTCGAAGCGAGGTTGATCACTTCCCGCCCGTCGAAGATGCACACGGGCTTCTGCTCGCCTTCCAGTACGCGCAGCTTCGGCGCCACGCCTCCTGTGCGCAATTCCTTCAACTGCTCGGAAATATACTGCAAAGGATTCTGCTTCGTTGTTTGCGCCCCAACATCGCTCATACCTGACTCCCAATTCTCCGTGCCCTCGGTGCTCCGGCCTCTGTGTCCCCTGTGTTAGTTCTTTTCTCTCGCCGTTACCGCGGCATTCCATTTGGATACATCAAAATTTTCCCCGCAAGCCCTCCTTGCAGGAGCGAAAACGCATTCTCAAATTTGTCCAGCGAAGTGCGCTCTCCAAACAGCGGCTCCAAATTCAATCGCCCGGCCTCTAGCAACGAAGTCATCTGCACCCACGTCTCATACATTCGCCGCCCATAAATCCCCTGCACCGTCGCGCCCTTGAAAATTACATCGTTCACCAAATCCAGCGGTACTGTCTCCGTCGGAATTCCCAGCAGCGACGCCCGTCCTCCGGCTCGCAGAGCTTTGAATCCCTGCTGAATCGCCGTCGGATTCCCGCTCATTTCCAGCAACGCATCTACTCCCGTGCCGCCGGTCTCTGCGAAAATTTTCGCGACGGCATCTTCTTTCGCAGGATTTAGCACCATGTCCGCACCCATTTTCTTGGCCATCGCTCGCCGCTGCTCGTTCGTTTCCGTCGCAAACACGGTCGAGCTCCCGCACGCCTTCGCCACCGCAATGGACATCAGCCCGATCGGCCCGCATCCCGTAACCAAAACCGTCTGCCCCGCGATCGGCCCCGCGAGCACGGCGTGCACCGCATTCCCCAGCGGATCGAGAATCGCCCCGTAGTGCTCCGGAATCGCCGCATCCAGATTCCAGATGTTCGACGCTGGAATCTTCACGAATTCCGCGAACGCCCCGTCCTGATCGATTCCGATAATGCGCAGGTTCTGGCAAATATGTGCCTGGCCCAGCCGGCACTGGTGGCAATGCCCGCAGTTGACGTGCATTTCCGCGCTAACAAAATCGCCCGGCTTGACGGCGCGCACTTCGTCGCCCACGCGCTCGACAGTCCCGCAGAATTCATGCCCCAGCGTCAATGGAGGCTTGATGCGTCCCTGCGACCAGCGGTCCCAGCCGTAAATATGCAGATCGGTCCCGCAAATCGAAGCCGTCTTCACTCGCACCAGCACGTCCGTTGGCCCAATCACCGGCACCGCGACCGTATCCATCTGCAAGCCCTTCGCCGCCTGCATCTTCCGCAACGCCTTCATCGTCGTCGCCATTCTTCCTTCTTGCCTTTGTAGGGCCCGCCTTCGAAGGCGGGCCGCTCTTTCGCGTCCCGATCCTGGCGGGAAACTGGTTCGTTCTCCCGCGACTCGGCTCCAGGTAATCGCTCGCAAACCCGATGCTAGCACACCGTTTCTCCGTCCGAGTATTCTTCGCCTGTGTAGCGTAGGGGCTTCAGTCCCTTCGGCCTTTTTTGACATCAAACGTTTCAACCTTCAAATCTTCAACGATCTTGTTTCACCCGCTCCACCACGCCGATCTTTTCCAGCGCCCTCAAATACTCCACCACCATCTCCAACGGCACCGGCCCGTATTCCGCCGAAACCGAATCGCGTAACTCCTGCGCACTCCGCTTCCCATCCGCAAAACTCAATACCTCATGCGCGTACCCTTCCTCCGCTCCCCACAACCCCTCATAACTCAGCAACTTCGGTGTCGCCACCCCGCGGCCTTCGCATCATCCCAAAATAGTCATACCCAAACACGACCAAGGGCCCTTTTGGATTTGCTTCCCGTCGAGATTTCGATGTCCCAATACCCGCCAAACGCAGTTGGTTGAGAAATGGACACGCCGGAAATTGCAGGATCGCCGCATTGCTCAGCACATACGCCCGCTCCGCCACCAACTCCGCCGCCGAGTGGCGACTCAGTCCGCGGATCACTTCCTGCCATCCTGCTAGGTTATTTAGAATCAATACTTGTAAAAGTCTGTCAAACAAATAACTTTAACCTGGATGATGTACTTCACTCAAGGTTACGATATACTGCCCTTGCCGTGACAGGGCTAGTCTGCCTCATTGCCTTTATGGCAGTAACGAAGCGACTAGACGTTCGTAGGGCCATTAGGTTCATTTGTCATACAGATAGATGCGGTGTGCCGCCGTCCCTTTCCTGCCTCTCGCCATTCGGAATATTCAGCTTTGGCGGTAATGAAAAACCGCGCTCCATTTTTGATGTCTCTGGCGGATTGTTCGGTAAAGGTGAAACTATTCCCTACCGCGATGAAAGGGTCGGCGTCAGGGAAAACGGGTCGCTTCGGCATCTCTTGTATTTGGTCCATGCAGGTCGAGAAGTCTGGCGGTTTGTCATCGCTCGTAAAGACGATGCAGTGCGCGGCTTTCAAGCTCGCATCCATCGCCGGGCTGTGGCCCGTATTTTTGACCATGATTCGCCAAGTCAAATCATCTCCGGCCTTCAAGGTTTTGAAGTCAATAGCTGGCAATCCCTCATCGCGGCATTTGTTCCATCTGACTTCGCTGGTGCGAGCGATACAGGAATCAATGACGGCCAGCCACGGACGCTGAGTTATTCGCATAGTTTCATCGGTGCTTTTAGTCACGCAAACGAGCAGGCCAGTAAAAACCGTGAGAACGGCAGTAAAAGCCATCGTCCAGAAGCCAGCCTTGTCATGGTGAAAGAGGTCAATGAAATATCGCTGAGTTTTTTCAAGCATCTTTTGCGCCTTATCGTTTTTATCTGCGCTGTTCTCTGTGTTAGTTACGGTTTTGTATCCATCGGCCTCAGTTTCAGAGAAGGACTGCGATATTTTGTTGCTGGAATAGTTGCTCTGTTGTGCGCTGCGCTCTTGGTCAAATGGCTCTACTTTCTGATTAGCGATTAAGCCGCATCTTGGACTTTGGCTGTAAGCTGTTTGTATTCGAGGTTTGGAGAATCAATCAGCTTGAGCATCGTATCGCGGAAAAGATACGGATTCTTGCGATTGTTAAACCGGAAGCACATTTCGTCTAGATAGGCTGGAAGATGCTTCGCGGAGACCTTATGCCATGTTCCTACAATGCCGCGTTTGAGCAGCGAGAAAGCCGATTCCACGGTGTTTGTATGCACGTCGCCATGAGCAAAATGCTTCGAGTGGTTGATAGTCTTGTGGAGATTCTTTTGCATCTTGTCGAGCGCGTAGGGGTAGATGGCGGATTCATCGGTCAGAATCACTTCCACATGGCTACCAATATTGGCGTTGATAATCTCCCGCATGGTCTTGGACTTCGCATCCTTAGCGCGGATCAATCTCAAGTCTCCGTTTCTTTGGCGAATGCCGATAACCACCTGAATATCGCCCTTTGCACGCCAGCGGCGCTTCTTGCCAGCGACATAGGTTTCGTCTATCTCAACCGTGCCTCCAAGTTTTTCTGGGGCTACCTCCAGCATCGCCGCCCGGATTCTGTGACACAGGTACCATGCCGTTTTATAGCTGATTCCGAACATGCGCTTAATTTGATTCGCGGAAACACCCTTTTTCGATTCACAAATAACGTATGTCACGTAGAACCAAATCGTCAGCGGCAGGTGTGTGTCATGGAGCATCGTTCCCGAAGTAACAGAGAACTGGTAGCGGCAATTGTCGCAATCAAACGTACCGCGCTCATACACGCGAGAAATCTTGTCCGAATCGCATTTGGGGCAAGCAATCTTTTTCGGCCAGCGGAGATTCTCTAGTGCTGTACGGCACTTGTCATCTGTACCGAACTGTTTGAGGATAGACATGAAGTTAGCGGGAGAATTCATAGGACACCCTTTATGAAGAAAAAGAAGCACCCAAAGGACATGACCACCGATGAATTGGCAAAGCATGTGTTCCACCCGAAAGTGCTCGCGCACGCAAAGAAACACATAAAGGCTCTCAACGCCGAACCGAAACGCCGTAAGTCAAGTAGGTAGCTCACTATGGGACAGACTAGCAGAAAGACAACCCTGAGTCAAGGTTATAATCCCGCTTTAACCCTCTTTAGAATCAACACTTACGAAAAAGACGGGAGGTGGGCGTGTGTTATGGTTAACCTACTCCCTGCTCTAGCCACTTCTCACCCTGGACGGATCGCAAAAACAATCCGATCGCGCCGCCGGAAAGACGCAAAGAAATCCAGCAACTGCTTCCACGGCCAATACTTTTTGTTCAGCAACTGCATCCCGCGTTCCGCTTCCGCGCCCGTCACGATTCCGGCTCGTGCTTCCACCCAATCGCCCAGCAGCTTACCGCCTGCGCTGCACGGAGCAATTCGCGCCCGCGGATTGTTTCGGATGCGTTTCACTTTTCCGGAAACGCCGATCGAGTACACGAAAAGTTTCGCGTTGTCCGAATCGAGCCTCGCCGATGGATCCGCCGCAAACCATACCGGCGTCTTTATGCCCTCGCCGCTTTTCTTGAAAGTTTCGAGGTTCAAATACTTGTGCCCTGCAAACGCCTCAATTCCCATCGCCTCGCCCCCAGAAATTCCATGGAAGGCATTCTACGCCGGACACAAAAAAGTGGGACAGACATTCCTGTCTGTCTCCTGGTTTTAACAGCAAGAGTTCAAGTTCGGATTGTTTTCAAGGCGCTCTGGTTACTTCCGCACGTACGTCACATCCTCCGTGAACGAGTCTTTCTGGTCTTTGCGGAACGTCCAGGTCGTTTTGAAATGATCGTTGTCAATGAAAGTGTACGTCGCGTGATGCATGTGCCCGCTGTCGGCGCTCTTCAAATTTGTGATGCTTTCCAGATTGAACTTCAGCGTCTTTGTCTCCGGCGCATACGTTCCGCGCATGGTCGGTTGGTTGCCAGCCATGCAGTAGTGCGTCAGCTTGATCTGATCGCCGTCCAAATAATAAATCGTGATCATTTCCACCGGCTTGCCTTCCTCCAACATGCGGAACTTTTCGATCACAGCCGTTCCGCCAGACGTCAACTCAAGGTCCAGCGTCGCCTTGTTCATGTTCGTCTTGTCGGTTTCCCAGTGGCCCACGAGGGCTTTCAGTTTCTCAAACGCTTCCGCTCCGCCTCCGGGCCGCGCTTGCGTCATCACCGGCAGGATTGCCGCGCTCAGCACCAACGCGCAAAGTATTTTCAACATGCCTTTCATCGATCGTTCTCCTCTCATGAATCTTCCAACTCGCAAATAATAAACCACTTGAAAATCGTTGCTCAGCGCGCAGTTGCGGCCGGTTCAGCTTTCCTGCCGAAACGCTGCGTCGCGAATCCCACGGTCGCGCCGAGAAGCATGCCCGGAACCATAATGTCCCAGAACAAAGCCATCCCCGCTTGGAGAACCACCAGCAAACTCAGCACTGCCGCGATTCCGATTCCCGCCAGAATTCCCAGCACCATCGAATGCACTCGCTCCGAAACATATCCGGTTGTAATTCCTGCAACCAATCCTTTCAACAGCGAAAACGTAATGACGCTTCCCATCACCGCTGCCAGTGACGGCTCGAAGAAACCGCTCAATCCATCGACCAGCCCGAGGAATCCTCCCAAGGCCAGTCCCAGCGCGGGCTTGGAAATCCTCGAGGTAGCCGGTCCCAAGTCAATCAGTGTCTTGAAGCGCATGGATTACTTCGCATTCTTGTCGGCCTGCATCACGCCAAAAAGATTTCCCTCCGTGTCCGTCAGGTACGCGAAGTATCCCACCGTCGGAATCGGCGTCTTCGGCATGACCAATTTTCCCCCGGCCTTGGTCACTGCTTCCACGGCCCCGTCCACCGAATCCACACCGATCGTGTTGGTCGTCGTCTTTACATCCGTATTCTTCATCAGGCCGCCGTTGATTCCCGGCGTTCCTTCTGCCCCCGTGGACACCATCCAGTACTCCATGGGGCCCGGCCATTTTTCGATTTTCCAGCTGAACACTTTGCGATAGAAATTCGCGGCGCGTTCCGGATCGGCCGCCGGTATTTCAAAATGAATGACTCGAGACATGGTTTTTCTCCTGATCTAGACGAAGACTGCTTTGTTTTTACTTTCTGCACACATTAGCGTGTCGCCGGCGTTGCTGCCGCGGCCGCGCCGTACCGCTGCGTGGCGTATCCCACGATCATTCCAACGATGCTGCCCGGCAAAATGATCTCGAAATAGTAGCCGTGCTGCATGTAGGCAACAAGAAACGCGAGAACAAAGCCAACCGCCAGGCCGAACAAGATTCCGAGCGGCACAGAATTTACCTTTCGCGCGAAAATGCCCGCCGCGACTCCCGCGATCAATCCCTTCACTGTCGAGCCAATAACGATGCCAACCATCTGCGCGCGAACGGCAGGCGTAAACCACGCGGTTGCGCCATCGATTGCACCGAGAACCGCCCCGAGCAAAAGCCCCAGCAGTACTTTGTTCATCACACCCTCCGTTACGTTCGGCCTTCCTCTTTATCGTTCTTTACAACAAAGCACCGAATTCCTTTAACCCTATCTATGCATAAAAAGCAAAATCAGTACGCGCATCAACAAGTAGGCGGCAATCAACAAGATGAAGAAGCGGTAGCGCTGGTAAAAGCGCCCGGCCTTCTCAAAGATGCTTTCACGGTGGGCGGCCACCGCCAGGCCATCCAGATAGCGGGAGACGTCAAGCGTCAGATCCGAAACGTTCGAATAGCGCACACCGGGCGAAGTTGCTGTGGCTTTCGCGCAAATGGCCGCCAGCGATTTTTCCAAGCGAGCTTGCCTTTGTATCGAAGTTTCTTCCGGATTCCCCGTGAGCAAGTATCGCAGCAGCGCGCCGAGCGAATAAATGTCACTGCGCGCGTCCAAATGCTCCACATCGCCGCGCGCTTGTTCTGGCGACATGTAGCCCGGAGTGCCCATGATCGTTCCGTGTCCCGTTCTCACAGAAACATTGGTCGCATCGCTCGCATTGGCGGATTGCTTTGTTTTTTCGAAAATCGTTGCTTCCGGATCGGCTTCGCGCGCACCGCCCGAAACTTCTTCCCGCAGGATTTTCGCGAGGCCCCAGTCCATCACCAGAACTTCGCCAAACGGACCGACCATGATGTTCGCGGGTTTCAGGTCGCGGTGGAGAACGCCGCGCGCGTGGGCGAACGCGACGGCATCGCAGATACGGAGAAAAATTCGCAATCGATCCGGAGTCGAGGCGACCGACTCAATGTGCTTGTCGAGGCGGTGGCCCTCGACAAATTTCATGGTGTAGAAAACGCGGCCGTCCGCAAGTGTTCCGACGTCGTGCACGGGCACGATGCCGGGATGCTCGAGGCGTGCGAGGACACGCGCTTCGCGGATCAATCGGTTGGCGAGATCGCCTTTCGTTCCTGGAAGATCCAGAACTTTCAGCGCCACGCGCCGTTGAAGTCGCTCATCTTCCGCCGTGTACACGACGCCCATGCCCCCACGCGCGGCGCGGTCGAGCAAGCGGTAGTGCGTACCGGATAGGTCGGGCAGGTCCGCGGCGTCGCGCAGGCGTTCGAGTGCGCGGTCGGAAAGAAATTTCATTTCGCATCCCAGCCGAACGCGGCGCGCGCTTCACGATGGAATTCTTCCTCGCTGCCACAGAGTTCGCGCAGGCGCTGCAGCGCGATTTTTCGAAATTCGCGGCGGGCCCACGCGAGTGCGTTGGTCACATCTGTCAGGGGAATCCCATATTCTTTTGAAAGCTGATCGTAGGAAATCTTCTCGTTGCCCTGAAGCTCGTAGGCTTCAAAGAGATGAAAAGTCCTCTCGCGTTCGCGCGCGATGCACAGTTCACGCAATTCCTCGACAGCCAGTGCGAACAGGCTGCGCACCCACTCCTTTTCAAAGAACTCTTCGAGAGATTCTGGCGATACGATTTTTGCCGGATCGATTACGGTTGCGCCCAATTCTTCTTCCGCCGCGGAAAAATCGAGCGCGACGTGCGCAATATGTCCGCCGCGCTTCTGCCGCCGTCCCGCTTTGTCTTCGTTCATCACGAAACTGTCCACGCAGAGGCGCAAGTAAGTTCGCAACCTGCTTTTTTTCGCATCAAATTTGTCGAGGAGCTCGCGTTCGAGAAGTTCGACAAAAAATCCCTGCGTGAGATCCTGCGCGGCATCCGGCGTGCGGTTCCATCGCAGGCGCACATATTTGTAGACGGGTTTCCAGTAAGCCGCGCACAACGATTCCAGCGCACTCTCGCGCTCCTCGGCATCGATGCTGCGGACTGCTTCAATGACGGATCGGCGGGTCGGGGGAAAGCGGTCGCCGCTTGCTGGAAAGTCTTCCTGGTTCATTTCATGGCCTATTCGAACGGGGTTTCGTAGGTCGAAAGGAGTCTATGCAGGACGGTCGAAGCTGACAAGCGGGGTCTGAGTGCGACATTTGAGAACTTCTTCTCCTTGACAGTCTAGGAAAGAATAGCCTATATTCCTAGGCCATCTAGGAGAGGCGAATTCCGTGGACAAACAACTCGACCTTCTGCAAGGCACGCTGGACATGCTGATCCTCAAGGCTGTTTCGCTCGGCCCGTTGCATGGCTATGGCATTTTGCTGCGCATCCAGCAGATTTCGAAAGACCGCCTGGAAATTCAGCAAGGCTCTTTGTATCCGGCGCTGTACCGGCTGGAGCACCAGGGGTGGATCACCAGCGAATGGGGCGAGTCGGAAAACAATCGAAAAGCCAAGTACTACTGGCTCACCGCGGCAGGGAAACGCAGACTGCAAGCGGAAGCAGACAAGTGGAATCGAATGACGGACGTAATCGCTGCAATCCTGGGGACCAAGCCGGAGAAAGTATGAGGCTGTGGAGCCTGCTTCGTTCATGGCTGGGGGCAACGCTTTGGCGCTCGCGCATGGAGAGCGAGATGGATGCGGAGCTGCGCTTCCACCTGGAGGCATACGTGGAAGATTTGGTGCGCAGCGGCATGTCCCGCCAAGAAGCGATGCGACGAGCGCGGGTGGAGTTTGGCGGGATCGAGCGCGTCAAAGAAGAAGGCCGCGAGGCGCGCGGCGCAAACTTGATCGAAAACCTCGTTCAGGATTTGCGCTACGGCGCGAGCAACATGCTGCGCACGCCAGGCTTCACCGCGATCACGGCATTTACGCTGGCCCTGGGTATCGGAGCCACGACGGCGATCTTCAGCACGGTGAACCCCATCTTGTTCGAATCGCTGCCGTATCCGGACGCCCGGCGAATCATGATGATTTCGGACTTTGGCAGTGAGGGCTCGCGACTCGACGTGACATTCCACACCTATCGCGAGCTGTTGGAGCGGAGTCGCTCGTTTGAAGCAACGGCGGTGATGAAACCCTGGCAGCCGACCATAACCAGCGCGACCCAGCCGGAACGATTGGATGGGCAACGCGTGAGCGCGGGATACCTTCATGCGCTAGGCGTATCACCCGAGCTGGGGAGAGACTTTGACGTATCCGACGATCGGCTTAACGGTCCCAAGGTCGTGATCCTCAGCGGAGCATTCTGGCAGAGGCGCTTCGGCGGCGATCGCACGATTGTCGGAAGACAAATCACGCTTGACGACAATCTGTATACGGTCATCGGTGTGATGCCGAGCGCGTTCAAAAATGTCTTGGCTCCCACTGCCGAGCTCTGGACGCTCCTGCAGTACGACGCACGCAACATTATTTCCTTCCAGAGCAGGGAGTGGGGTCATCACCTGCGCATGGTGGGGCGTGTGCGGCCCGGCATCAGCAAGGAACAAGCCAGGCGGGAACTCGAAAGCATTGCGCACAACCCGGTGCGGAAGTTCCCGAGGCCGCCGTGGGCGTCTCTCGAGCAGGGGTTGATCGTAAATTCCCTACAGCACGACCTGACGGCGGACGTGAGGCCGGCGCTGCTTGCCGCTCTTGCCGCGGTCACGCTCGTGCTCCTGATTGCCTGTGTGAATGTGACGAATCTGCTGCTGGCGCGCGGCGCACAGCGGCGGGGCGAATTTGCGGTGCGCACCGCGCTTGGCGCAGGAAGAATGCGGATGATGCGGCAACTGCTCACGGAGAGTCTGTTGCTTGCCATCTTCGGGGGCGTGCTGGGCATGGTGATAGCAGAGTTCGGTGTACGCGCATTGGTGGTGCTGAGTCCGTCGGGGCCGCCGCAGGCGGGCGCGCTCCGGCTGAACGGCACCGTATTCGCATTTGCATTTTCCACCACCACGTTGGTCGGGCTGACGATCGGGCTGATTCCGGCGCTGCACGCTTCGCGGACCGATCCGTATAGCGGATTGCTACAAAGCTCTCGGCGCACAACGGGAGGACAGCGGCGTACCCGCAGCGCGCTGGTCGTTGCGGAGGTCGCGCTTGCCCTAGTGCTGCTGGTCAGTGCGGGATTGCTGTTGCGCAGCCTCGAGCGGCTGTTGGCGGTCGACGCGGGCTTCGACGCGTCGCATCTTCTCACGATGCAGGTGCAGGAGTCCGGTCACCGATTTGACGACGACAGCGCCAGGTACCGATTTTTCTCGCAAGCCCTGGAAGCCGTACGGCAAGTTCCCGGCGTCAAGGCGGCGGCGTTCACCAGCCAGTTGCCGCTGAGCGGCGACTTGGACGTGTATGGGATAGAGTTCGAGAATGACAACGATCCTAACGACGTGAGCGCCGGTTTCCGCTATGCGGTGACCCCAGGCTACTGCGAGACGATGAGCATCCCGCTCCGCCGCGGCCGCTTGCTCGACGAGCACGATACGACTGGCATGCCGGTGGCGGTGCTGATCAGCGAATCGCTAGCGAAGCGCAAGTTCCCCGGTCGAGACCCCATCGGCCAACGTGTTCGCATGGGGCCAGATATCGGCCGCGCTGACCGTCCGTGGTACACGATCGTCGGTGTGGTGGGCAACGTGAGGCAGATGTCGCTGGCGGTGAGCGATTCGGACGCAGTGTACATGGCGACCACGCACTGGGCCTGGGTGGACAAGGTGCAGTCGCTGGTGGTCCGGGCACGCGGCGATTCGGCACTTGCCCCGGCCATCAGAGAGGCGATCTGGTCCGTAGACAAGGATCAGCCGATTGTACGGGTCTCCACAATGGACGACTTGCTGGCCGCCTCGGCGGCAGAGCGGCGCTTCGTGCTAATCGTGTTCGAGGCCTTCGCGCTTGCGGCACTGGTGCTCGCGGCCGCCGGCATTTACGGAGTGCTGTCCGGCAACGTGGCGGAGCGCACTCGCGAGATCGGAGTGCGCGCGGCGCTGGGAGCATCGCGCGGGAGCATCCTCGCCCTGGTGGTCCGTCAGGGGATGATGCTCACGGGGCTCGGTGTCGCGATCGGGCTGGCGGGCGCGGCAGCGGCGAGTCAGTTCATTGCCTCGATGCTGTTCGGCGTATCGCGCCTCGATCCGGTCACGTACCTCGGCGTGATCGCCCTGTTAGCAGGCGTATCGGTGATCGCGTGCGGTGTGCCAGCGCGGCGGGCTAGCCGCGTTGACCCGATGATCGCTCTAAGGTATGAGTAGATTTCCATTCCCGGCGAGGGCAACGAGGCGTAGACGGAACAAGCTTTCAATAAACAGAACGGGAATCCAGAGAGGGTGGTTCTGGATTCCCGTGCGCTGACTACGGTCGACGCGGGGTGTGCGTCACCGTGGGGCTTGGGAGAGACTGGCGACCAGGGTGACTTGCCCCTGGGTTTCATTCCTTGCAATTCTGGAAATCTCCTCTTCTCTCGCTGATTTCAGGAGCAACAGACCACGGGAACTTCCTGCCATCCAATACTGCGAAAGAAAATAAAGATTTCCATAGCGATTGAAGACCAGTTTCGAATCGGATTGCGGCGCATTCGCTTGCGATGCGATGGTCATCACTATGGCTGACGCGCCCGGCTGGACGCAGTGAGTGAGTACCACCACGGAGTTCTTTTCCAATTTCTCGACGCGATACTCGCCGGCCGGAAGCGTCACATTGCCCGCCACGAATTCAAAGGGAATGTTTACAACCAAGGGCTCCTGCGCCTGCACGGCCTGGGCCGCCACCATCAGGGAGAGAAGCAAGAGGGTTGTCATTACGAGAGTACGCTTTTTCATGGAACCTCCTCTTTCATCTTGGTCAGCTCTGTCTCGGCCGACCTCTTTGTTTCTTTGCTCCTGGCGCCCCTGAAAGCGTCACGAGGTGCGCACACTTTCGCGCACTTCTCCTGGAAGTACAATGCACGGGGGATGAACTGAAGGGAGTCTCTCGATGAACTACAAAGTCCAAGAAAACAGTAGACTTATTCCGGTGAAGCGCCCCAGCGGTGTATTTCCAGAGCCGTGGTATATTCGTGCCGTGCATAGAGGTTTGTATGTCGACGCCTGGCTGCTCCCCTCTTGTCCTGCGCTTTGACGTGTTTGAGGTGGATCTTCGCGCCTGCGAACTCTACAAAGCGGGACGCAAAATCAAGCTGCAAGTCTTGCCGTTTCAAACGCTGGCTCTGCTTCTGGAGCGCCCGGGCGAAATCGTTCGGCGGGAAGAACTTCAAAAAAAACTGTGGTCCGCGGACACTTTTGTGGACTTCGATCACAGCCTCAACACCGCAATCAAGAAGCTACGCCAGGCGCTGGGTGACAACAAGAAGAAGCCGCGTTTCGTGGAAACGCTTCCGAAGCGCGGCTACCGGTTCATCGGCGCAGTGGAGCAGTCCGCAAGGCTCATGACGCCCGCGAAGGATCCGGCCGCGGCTTCGAAGGTGGGCCGCGTCGCAAAGCTGTGCGCTCAGGGACAACTTTCATTTGCACTGGTGTCCGTGGATGAAGAAACCGCTGCGGAAAGAGAAAAGCTCGATGCGGCGAATGACGATGTGGGTCTGTCGCTCTTGATTGCTTCTCAGCGGCTGCTCATGGTGGCCAAGGGGACTCAAGTGAGAATCCTGGAGGTCCAGCCAACGCAATCTCGCTGTCAGGTGCGAATCCTGGAAGGCGAGCACTACGGCAAGACAGCTTTGGTGCAGCTCGGGGAGCTTGCGGAATAGCTTAGAGCGATTCCAGGTTCAGGTTGGTGCTTCATGGCGGTGATGACGGCGGCCGCGCCGATGACTGCGCCCCTCGAAGAGGTTCATCGTTCTCGGCGAGCTGGCCCGGATTGGCGCAGACGTGGACACGTCAGCTATGAAAGGACCTCATCCTAACATACGCGCTGGATGTGGCTCGAATTAAGTGGCCAAAGGGAGGATCCGATCCCATGAAGGATCTCACAACAGAAAGAATATAAACCCGGGCCGAATCTTGTTAAGAATGAAGGGCTTTTTCGAGCTTTTCGACGACCTGGCGCACGGCTGGGGCCATGGAGCCAAATGGCTCGAGCCGCAAGTACTCATGATATTCGTCGAGGGCGCCCTGCGCATCCTGCTCGCGAAGGAGGATATTTCCCAACAAGGCGTGAGGCGAAGCTGCGTCCGGCATGGCGGACACAGCCTTGCGCGCATGGGGAGCCGCTTCCTGCCAACGGCCCAGGAACCAGTAGGTTTTCGCCAGTTCATAATGGCCTGCCGGGGCATCGGGCTTCAATTCGAGGCCGCGGAGCAGAGCCGTTTCGGCCTGAGCATACTCCTTGGTTTCATTTAACACCGCGCCCAACGCCAGGTATCCATCGGAAGCTCTGTCATCGAGGTGAGTGGCCCGCCGCAAGGCCTTTTCCGCTTCCTTCCAATTTTCTTGCTGGAGGTAGGCGGTGCCCAGCACAGTGTAGGCTTGAGGAAATGCCTCGTGAAGCTCGATCGCCTTGCGAAGATGAGAAACGCTCTCTTCCAGTTTGTTTTCCATCAGAGCGGATTGGCCCTTTTGGAACTCCACGCGGGCTTTTTCAGGAACTGCAAGATCAGCAGAAGAAACGGGGGGGATTCCTTGATGCGAGTCAGGGAGAGCCGTTTCGGTATCGGGTCTCAATTCCAGAGTGACATAGGCTTGCAAGGTGTCGAGAAGGTCGATGTCAACGGTAGATTCCTTGTAGCCAAACTGCTTTACCCGAACCATATACCTTCCTGCATTGCCCGGCACAAATCGGCATCGTCCCGCCCCTTCCGTTGTGCACTCGGCGATGGGACCTCCTCCCGCAACTTCCATGCGCAGATGGATGCCAAAAGACGCGGCGGTCCCATCAGGATTGCGGACCTGGACGATAATTTCGGCATTCCGGCTGGAACGCGCATCAGATGGCATTCCACCACGCTGAGCCCCAGAAGGCGAAGGTAGAAGGAGAAAGAATGCGAAGTAGACGAGAAATGGAGAGAGACGCTTCATCAAATCACCTTCGCAACTACCTACGGCCTGAAACACGGCAGGCCGACCAAAGAGGTCTTCGAATACATGGGAACAAGACCGCTTCCGAATGATACTCCCATTGGTTCGCGACAGAGGCGAGAAAATCGTAGAGCGCATGCTTGAAGTTTGTTAAGGATGGAGAGCCTTTTGAAGTTTTTCGATCAATTGGCGCACACCCGACGACATCGAGCCATCTGGATCTAGGCGCAAATACTCCTTTGCATTTTCAGACTAGCCTTGATGACGGATGCGCTCGGCGAGGGACCGCGCCCGCTGGCGCGCGATATCCACAAACTTCGAATCCGCGGCAATCTGATCCAGCATCGGAAGGACGCGCTGAGGTTCCGGCAGCAAGCTGCGGTTGAGATCGGATTCGAATTGCAGCAGGGCGTCGTTGATTCCCAGCCGGTCGTAGCGCATCCGGCGCGATATCAGGTCCACGTGCTCCTGCTGGCGTGCCAGACCTTCGAAAATCCGAAGAAGCTCCGCCGCCGCCGAATTCAGCGTGTAGTTGAATTTGGTTTCATGGACTTCGGCGCCTGATTCCCAGCGGAACGTTTTCTCGCCAAGGTAAGCGATTTTTCGGTGCACATCCAAATCCTGACCCTGAAAATGCTTCAATTGCGCGGCAAGATCGAACATCTTCGCGCGCAGCCCCGCACCCACCTGGAACGGCGAAGCACCGGCATCCTCGTCGAGCTGGCGTATCTCGTAAGAGGCAGTGTCCGAATCTTCCCGCACCGCAATTTGAACGAATTCCGGCGAGCTGGATTTGAAAACGCGGCGAAAAGTCAGCTTTGCGCTGCCGGAGGCGGGCGCGGCATATGCCGTCCAGGCGCAAAGAGAAGCCAGGCCAATCAACAAACCGCTTCGTAGAAGACAAGTGTTCATCGCGTCGATAGGATGCGCGGCAGCCTATTTCGAGTTGCGCCGCGCGTTCGAATGCCGGTTGTTATTCCAAATGTGCCTGGCGCTGCGCCCAAAGCACGCGGCCGCACCACCGCATTTGCCTCCGGCAAGCCAAATCGTCTCTTCGCATGGTCCGCTTGCAAGTGGCACAACGCCACCGCGAGCGCATCCGCCGCATCCGCGGGCTCTGGAGTCTCCGTCATGGAGAGCAGTGTGCGCACCATCATTTGCACTTGGCGCTTGTCCGCATGCCCGTGGCCCGCGACGGACGCCTTCACTTCGCGTGGCGCGTAGCTATGCACTTCCAGATTATGCTGGGCGGCAGCCAGCAGCACCACGCCGCGCACCTCCGCCAGCCGCAACGCGGTGCGCATGTTCAGCGCGGTGAAAACGCTCTCGACCGCCATGGCATCCGGCGCAAACTCTTCGATCAGCCGGCAGAGCAGCGCATGGACATCTTGAAGCGTCGCGCCCACGCACTCCTTGCGCCGTTTTGCGCTGACCGTCAATGCACCAAAATGCAGCATTCGGCAGTCGCGCCCGTCACTCTCGACGATGCCGTAGCCCGTAGGTCCCGCCGCGGCAGGGTCAATACCGAGTACGCGCATTCGAACGGTCCTTTCCTTCGTTCGGCTTGCTGGAGCTACGCCGCTCATCGCATCAAGTCTACGGCCTTCCGCGCATCCCTGCCAGCGCTTTGTACTGTAGATGGGTGCAAAAGCACTGCGCGTCGAGAAAAACGGCCAGTCCGGGTCGACTGGCCGTGAAAGACCTGCTAACGTAAGTTAATTCGCTCCCACGGCCGCCTGAATTTCCGATTCGTCAATGTCGAAGTTCGCGTAAACGTGTTGCACATCGTCGTGTTCTTCGAGAGCTTCAACCAACCGCACCATCTGAGTGGCCTGGGCGCCCGTCAACTTGATGTAGTTCTGTGGGACCATGGCGATCTCTGCCGATTCCGGAGTAATTCCTGCTTTAGACAGCGCTTCCTTCACTTTCTCCAACGCTTCCGGCGGCGTCACGATATACCACGCCGAGCCGTCGTCCTTCACATCTTCCGCGCCCGCTTCTAGGACGATGTCGAGCATCTTGTCTTCGTTCGCCCCCTCTTTCGGAACGGAAATCTCGCCTTTGCGGCTGAACATCCAGCCCACGGCGCCAGCTTCGGCCAGGTTGCCGCCGTTCTTGCTCATCAAGTGGCGGAATTCTCCGACCACTCGATTACGGTTGGTGGTCACGACCTGAATCAGCATGCCCACTCCGCCCGGGCCATAGCCTTCGAAGGTGGATTCCTCATACTGTTCACCTTCCAGTTGCCCCGTGCCGCGCAAAATTGCGCGCTCGACGTTTTCGCCTGGCATGTTTGCAGCCTTGGCCGCCAGTATGGCCGTTCGCAGCCGAGGGTTGGAGTTCGGTTCGCCGCCGCCGATGCGCGCGGCAATGCTGATTTCGCGAATGATTCGCGTGAAAACGCGGCCGCGCTTCGCGTCCGTGGCCCCCTTCTTATGTTTAATCGTGGCCCATTTTGAATGCCCGGACATAACGGATCCTCTTTTGTTTTGCGTGACCCCATCACGCGGGGTCATCTGTGAATGAGTTTTTGCGACCTGCAGCGGTTTCGAAGAAAAACGGCCCTTTTGCGGCCGAAGTTCACGCGAACCGATTTACAGTCGCCAAGAAAGACGGCACCAGTGCGGAGACTTACGGTGAACCGCAAACCCCTGCCAACCGCTTCGCGGTTGCACTTCCATCAGAACTTCCCGAGTTTAGCACAGCCGTACTTGCTGCGAAACGGGTGCTGCGCCACTCCGGGGCCTCTTCTTGCGTTCGATAGACTTCTGCCTGCCGACGGTCCGAAAGAGGCAGATCAACGCCCGGCCCCACGGGTGCACAGCTCTTTCGCATACCGCGCGGCGATTGCGCTCCATGAAAAATAGACTTCCTGCGCGCTCCTGCTCTGCTCGCTCAGCTTTGCGCGATACGCAGCATCGGTTAGGACGCGAAGCAGCGCCGGTCCGAACTCATTTTTAACGGTCTCGGGTATAAGGACGACGCCGGCTTCCGTGATCGGTGCTCCCGTTTCCCAGCCCTCGCTTGCGATTACCGGCAATCCGCACGCGATGCCTGCGATCGCACTGCTCCTACGGCTTGATATCGGTCCTTTTGTGAAAAGCAGCACTTCGCTAGCGCCTAATTTCCGCACGACTTCTTCGGCCGGGAGCAGACCGTGGATGGTCACCTGCACTGACGTGCCCATCAGTCTCTCGTTCAACTGACTCCCTGCAATCTCCGAGTGTCGCCCGATAACAAGGAGCCGCAACGCTCCCATACGCTCTGCGGCGTAACGCACCGTCTGGCCGATGGACTCCACCTCTTCCGCCCCGGCGCGACCCCCGGAGAGAGAGAAGACGGCAACCGTTGGCAAATTCTTTGCGCGATCTTTTTCTTGCGACCATGCCGTTTCCGGCGAAGGCAGGTTCGCCCCGACGGGGATGAAAACGACGTTGCGCGAATTTCGGCCAATCCATGGAATTTTTTCTGCCGGAACCGTGAGAATGCTGATATCTGCCAGCCGCACAGCTTTTCGCATGGTATGCAGCTGGGCGGCGCGGCGGATGCGGTCGACGAGCCGATCGCCAAAATAACCTTCGACATCATGAAACACCACCGCGCAGCGCGCGCCATTTTTCTTGAGAGATCTGATAATTCTCGGAACGCGCAGCGAAAATCCGCGCCGCGACCAGGCCAGCGCCGTGTACTGCAAAAGGACCCAGGTATTTCGTTCGTTGCCGACCTTTTGGCGAACCTCGCGCAAAGCGCGACGCCACCCCTTCGTTGCCCACTCTACTCGGGTGATTTCGAACGAAAATGCGTGCTTCTGCAACGCTGCTCCCAGATAGCGGCAATACTCTTCGACGGCATCGATCGCTTCACTCCGCTGTCCAAGCACCGCCAGGCAGCGCATGCCGTTGTAAGTATCATCCAGAAGCAATCTTCTCTCCCGCCTGAAAAAATACGATACGCCCGGCGGCCGCCGCAAGGTTAACACGCCTCAGTGCATCCCAAAACGGGATATACTCCACTTCGGGGCATCTCATTCAGTTCGATAGACTTCCGAGTGGCCGCCGCTTTCATGTTCAGAAAATGCCGGGTCATGCTATGCCAGATCATACGATGAATGACCGACGGTACCGTGTTCTGGCCATTGCCGCCCATCCTGTTCAATATATGGCCCCGATCTTCCGGCGTATGGCCGCTCACCCCGCGCTCGATCTCCATGTTGCTTATTGCAGCCTCCGTGGTGCCGAGGCCGGCCATGATCCCGAATTTGGCGCCAGCATCCAGTGGGATGTCCCGTTGCTCGACGGCTACTCCTGGTCCCAAGTCCCCAATCGAGGCTCCGGCGGGGAATCCTTCTTCGGCCTGCGAAATCCCGGCCTCTGGAAGATGATCCGTGGTGGGAACTACGACGCGGTCCTCTGCTTTACTGGCTATCTCAACGCCACCTTTTGGATCGCGTATTTTGCCGCGCGCCAGTCTTGGATCGCGTTTCTCTTCGGTGCGGACACGACGACGCTTACGCCGTTGGACGGCCGCATGTGGAAGCGCCACGTCAAGCGTGTGGTCTGGCCACTGCTCTTCCGGCTTGCTGATCAGATTATCGTGCCGTCTTCTGGAACGCGCGAGTTGATGCTGTCTCTCGGCCTTCCCGAAGATCGCGTTACATTGACGCCTTATTCCGTGGACAACGACTGGTGGATTCAAAAATCTGCGGAAATCGATCGGGCGTCCGTCCGAACTGGATGGGAAGCTTCCTCGGCCGACATTGTCATCCTGTTCTGCGCCAAGCTTCAGCCCTGGAAGCGGCCGCTAGATCTGCTCCGTGCTTTTGCCAAGGCCAGGCTTTCGAATGCGCTCCTGGTCTTCGCCGGCGAAGGCCCGCTTCGTTCGCAGCTCGAATCGGAAGCCGCCACGCTAGGCGTCGCCTCGCGGGTCCGATTTCTCGGCTTCGTCAATCAGACGCAGCTTCCGGCCATTTACACTTCTGCTGATCTCCTGGTTCTTCCGTCTGTCTACGATGCGTTCGGAGTTGTGGTCAATGAGGCCATGCTGTGCGGCTGCCCGGTGGTTGTTAGCGATCGTGTGGGCGCCGGCCGAGATCTTGTCGCCCCCGTCTGTCCTGAGCTTATTTATCCTTGCGCCGACACTGACGCTCTTGCCGCCATCCTGCAGCGCGCGCACGCCAGCCCGACATGGTTATCGGGCCTCGGTTACGCGGCTCGCGCGCGAATGGAAACGTGGGGGCCACCTGAGAATATCGCCGGGACCGTGGAAGCCATTGCCCGCGGAGTCGCGCGCATCGGTCGGCCCGAAGGTCACACTGCCATCAGAACCGGCGTCGAACATGCCCCGTTAGAAACCCGGCGAAAACCCTCGGAATGAAGCTTCTGGTCTATTCTCATTATTTTGCACCGAGTGTAGGTGGCGTCGAGAGCATTGTTTTTTCACTTGCCAGTGGCCTTGCCGGAATGCGCGATTCGAACGGCGTGCCGCAATTCGAAATCACGCTCGTCACGCAGACCGCGTCAGGAAAGTACGACGACCGCGGAAATGCGTTCCGCACGGTTCGCAAGCCAAGTCTCGTTCAACTCTGGCGGCTCGTTCGCTCGAATGACATCGTGCACGTCGCCGGTCCCGCTCTCGCACCCCTGCTCCTGGGCCTGCTTGAGCGCAAACCTGTGGTCGTCGAACACCACGGCTTTCAAACGATCTGTCCAAACGGTCAACTTCTGATCGAACCCGCGGATGCGCCTTGCCCAGGCCACTTCATGGCAGGCCGCCACGTGAAATGCTTACGATGCAATTCGGAGCAGGGCTGGCTCGCCTCCGGCAAGCTTTGGCTGCTAACGTTCATCAAGCGATTTCTCTGTGCCCACGTCGCGGCTAACATCACGCCAACAAGGTGGCTCGGCGGCGAGCTGCATCTCCCGCAATCGACTACGATTCCGCATGGGCTCCAAGTCACGGAAGCGGCGCCACGCCTCGAACCGCGGCGCACTCCACCGATTCTTGCGTTTCAAGGCCGGCTCGTTACCACGAAAGGCGTGCGGCTCTTGTTCGAAGCTGCGCGCATCCTGCGAGAGCAAGGACAACCGTTCGAACTCCTGATCATCGGCGACGGGCCCGAACGCGATTCGCTGGAGCAGTTCGCCCGCGAGGCGCAACTGGATGCGCAGGTTCGCTTTGCCGGCCGTCTCGATGGTGCGCAGCTCCATGCCGCGCTCGCGGAGTCTTCCGTCGTCGTGGTTCCGTCGCTAGGCGGAGAAGTTTTCGGCCTGGTTGTCGCGGAGAATATGCTGCGGGCTTTGCCTGTCGTCGCTTCTGATCTCGGTGCCTTCGTTGAGATCCTGGGCGACGCGGGTTCCACGTTCCGTACCGGCGACGCGGCCGCTCTCGCTGCCGCCCTCTCCCGTCTCCTGGAAAGTCCCTCGCTGGCCGCGCGTTTGGGCCAGCGGGCCCGCGAGCGTGCTCTCGATCTTTGCAGCCGCGAACGGATGCTCGAATCTCACGCCAACGTCTACCGTAGAGTTCAAAAGCTCCCAACTTAAGCCCAATTCATGTCGGTGGTTTGGCCCGCCGAGGAGTCTGTGGCCTGAACCATGTCAAAATTCCACCTTTACTGTCTGTGTTACGATTGGTGACCGTGCTTGAAAACGTTATACCGCGCCTGCTGGGATGGGTGCCCATTTCGTTGCGTCGGGCCCTCATCGGTCGGCCGGACAAACCTTCGCGCGTCGCAACTTTCGCTCACGATCTTCTCAATCGCTTGCCTCCCGGAGAATCGCAGGTGTATGACTGCCAGGGCGCGCTGGAAGGCTACCGGATGTCAATTGATTGGAACCGCTTCCGAAGTTTCGTTTACAGCACCTGGGAACCTGAGGTGCTCCGGGCGGTCACAGCTACCGTGAAACCAGGCATGACGGTGATCGACATCGGTGCCCACATCGGTTACTACACTTTGCTCTTTGCGAAGCGCGTGGGGCCAAACGGCCGCGTAGTTGCCTTTGAGCCGCTGCCCGTAAACTTCGAATCGTTAAAGAGAAACATCCAGCTCAACGAATTGACATACGTCCAGGCATTCTCGCAGGTTGTTTTTTCACGCAACGATGAAATCATCCTCACCGTCCCGGATGATTTGCCTCACTCGGGTGACGCCTCCGTCTATCACGGCAGAGGCACGAAAGAGTTTCGCGTCCCGGCAATCGCGCTGGATACCTTTTGTGATTCGTCGGACCTACGGCCTGATATTGTGAAGATGGACGTCGAAGGGGCGGAGTACGACGTACTCATCGGAGCCGAGAGAACGATTGGCCGGTACCGGCCGAAATTATTGATTGAGCTTCACCACTTTGACGGTAACCTGGCTGCCCATCCCGTCCCGGACCTGCTTACGAGCTGGGGCTATCGAATTCAATGGATTGAACGTTCCGAAATGACCAGTCACATTTTAGCGACTCCCGCTTCCGCGGAATGCGCGGCGGCTGGACCCGAGGTCGCGTGAGAATACTTTGAGCGAGAAGTCCGCAATGCCGGCTCCGGTGACACCGTCATGAGAACCTCTTCGCTCGGCTTACCTGCGGATTTCCGCCGCAATCCGCTTCTTGCCTTTGGTCTTCTGGTCTTCGTTGCAATTGTCGCCTACAAAGCTGCGGGTTACGTCATCGCCGAGGACATGACTGGTCTTGCCTACGTCACGCTGGCCTTTGCGGGCTGTGCCTTCGTTGTCGCCATGCTCAGCGACTGGCGGAATGGACTCTATTTTTTCCTGGCGTGGCTCTTATTCGAGGATTTGTTCCGGAAATATCTTGGCAACAACATGGTCATCTATTTCGCCAAGGATGCGCTCGCGGCAGTGGTCTACCTTTCGTTTTTCGTCGCGTACCGCCGGAAGGAAGTAAACTCTTTCCGGCCTCCCTTCCTTGTTCCGCTGCTGCTTTTCGTGTGGCTCGGAGTCATGCAGGTTTTCAATCCCGCTTCCACAACCTTCATCTACGGGCTTCTCGGGTTGAAGATTTATTTCTATTACATTCCATTGCTATTCGTGGGCTACGCCTTGCTGAACTCCGAGGCCGAGCTGCGCCGCTTCTTTTTTGTCAATATGGTTCTTGCTCTGGTCATCGTCTCGCTCGGGATCGTGCAATCCATCCTCGGCCACACTTTTCTCAACCCGGCGGTTCTTGCCGAAGACATTCGAGAATTGAGCACGCTTTATCGAGCGGCGCCCATTTCCGGGGCAATCTCTTACCGGCCCACGTCCGTGTTTGTGAGCACCGGGCGCTTCGTCAATTTTCTTCTGGTCATCTGGCTGCTCGTGTTTGGTTTCAGCGGGTATCTCCTGCTGCGCCACAAGCGAGGCCGGATATTAGCGTTCCTGGTTTTCGGGCTCACGGCGGCGGCCATTTTGCTTTGTGCTTCCCGTGGAATTTTTCTTTGGACCGTCGGGTCGGCGCTCGTTGGCGTCGCTGCGTTTGTGTGGGGCGCGCCCTGGCGTCAGCGAGAAGTGATGCGCGTCCTGCGGAACGTTCAGCGCGCCGCTCTTGGTGTGGGGCTGGCAGTCGTAATACTTCTTGCCACATACCCAGAGGCTCTCCTGTCTCGCGTCGCGCTTTACACGGAGAGTCTTTCGCCCGGGAGCAGCGCCAGCGAACTCCAGCACCGCACATGGGATTACCCGATTCGGAATTTCCTCGGCGCTTTCAGTTACGAGCGCTGGCCCTACGGCTATGGCATCGGCACATTGTCTCTTGGTACTCAGTATGTCGCGCGTATCTTCCATGCGAAGCCCCCTACGGTGGGAGTGGAGAGTGGCTTCGGGGGCCTCGTTCTCGAGATGGGCGTGATGGGGCTGGCCCTTTGGTTCATCATGAGCTTTGCCATCGTTGTCTCTGCGTGGCGGGTCGTCAAGAAGCTCAGAGGTTCACCCTGGTTTCCGCTGGCTTTTGTCATCTTCTGGTACGCCGGGATTCTCCTGTTCCCCCTGACCTTCGCTGGATTGCAACCCTACCAGGATTTTGTGTTGAACGCGTATCTGTGGTTGCTGCTCGGAATCCTGTTCCGTTTGCCCTCCCTCGCGCTCTCAGTGCAGTATGCCGCTGTGTCTCAAATTCCTGCCGCGGCGCAAAATTCCGCCGCGTATGCTCCACGGATGCGCTGACTTGCGCTTGGCCGTTGTCTCACCGTTCGTGGACCGCTGTCATGGGACGGAGCGAGCTCTCGCTGAACTTCTCGAGCGTCTCGCGCGCGACGAGCGTTGCGAAACCCATCTTTACGCCCAGCGTGTCGAGGACCTTGCACTCGACAGCTCCTCTTCCGTGGGGCCGGCAAATTCCGGCCGGATCGTCTGGCACAAGGTTCCTTCCATCCCAGGGCCGCATCTTCTGCAGTTCGTGTCCTGGTTATTCTTGAATTCGTTCTCCCGTCGCTGGGATCGCTGGTTCCACGGCATTCGCTGCGATCTGGTTCTTTCTCCTGGAATAAATTGCCTGGATGCCGACGTCGTCATTGTTCATGCTCTGTTCCATCGCCTACAGGAACTTGCGCGCGAAGAAGCATTCGAATCGGCTAGACCTGGATTTTTCCGGCGGTTCCATCGCCGGGTCTACTACGCTATGCTAAGCGCGTTGGAACGCCGCATCTACGCGGACCCGAGAGTTTCGCTCGCCGCCGTTTCTCAACGCACCGCCGGGCTGCTCGCGGGCTATTTCCAACGGCAAGACGTTCGCGTCATTCCCAATGGCGTGGACACTGTACAATTCTCTTCCGCAATCCGTCTCTCGCGTCGTTCAGACGCGCGCCTGCGCCGCCATTTTCGAAATGAAGATTTTGTACTGCTCCTCATTGGAAATGAGTGGTACAACAAGGGTCTTTCCACAATTCTCGAAGCTCTGCCGAAACTGGCGGACACTCCGCTGAAGCTTCTCGTTGTCGGCAATGACGACGTCTCCTCCTGGCGACCCATTGCCGAACGCTTGGGCGTTCTCGATCGATGCCATTGGGAGACCGTATGCGCCGATATTCTCGATGCTTACGCGGCCGCGGATGTTTATGTCAGTCCCAGTCGGGAGGATTCCTTTGGGATGCCGGTGGCCGAAGCGATGGCCTGCGGCCTGCCGGTGATTACCTCGGAGTTTGCGGGCGTATCTTCGCTTCTTCACGACGGCACGGATGGTTTCGTCCTCCGCGACCCGTGCGATGTAGAATCACTTTCCAAGCTGATTCGCATGCTTTACGAACACGGGGAATTGCGGAGCCGCATAGGCCAAGCCGCTGCAAGAACAGCTCTTGAATGGACCTGGGATCGGAACAAAGCAGCGACTTGGCAGCTCCTGGAAGCGGCCGTTGAGCGAAAGCAGCTGTGACTGTCTCGCGACGGTCATCTTTGGCGTTCGACGGCGAGCGTGAATCACCTTGTTATGGATATATACTCGAACGTGGGAGAACGCATGTCGAGCGGTGGACGTTCAAAAAATGACTTGCGCCGTGCGCTGTTGGGGCTTTCTGCGTTGAACCTCACGCTCTGCGTATCTTTTTGACGAAGGGTGCCGGCCCAGCCGCTGCATACATCACCCACACGCACCGTCTCTATGCGGGCTACGGCTTGCCGTGGAAATGGAACGGCTTGCCGTGGCGCTCCGATATGCAGGTTTCGCAGGTTACGGTGCAGGAGCTTTTTCCGGAGATTGATTTTACGCGCTCTGCGGAGCTTCTCTTCCCATTTCCGCGCGACCTGAGCACGATGCCTCATGAGCTGATGATCTTGGCGCACGTGGTTGACTTTCTAGCTCCCAAGCGTGTCGTTGAGTTCGGTACCGCGGAAGGCCGCACGGCCCTGAACTTTGCTCTCCACCTTCCGCTCGACGGAGAGGTGGTCACGCTGGATTTTCCGCCAATCCCCGGCAAGAACGATGTCGGCTATTTCTATTGGGGTCATCCGCTGAAATCGAAAATTAAGCAGATTTTTTCAGGGGTGGATACTTGGGATTCAACGCCCTATCGGGCCTCGGCTGAAATGGTCTTTTGCGATGCCTGCGATCAGCTTCCCGGACTCGCCGCTGAGGCCGCTCAAGCGTTCGCCGTCGTCAAGCCAGGCGGCGTCATCTTTCGCCACGATTACGGAAGTGCCCAAGGACCAACTCTCTTCTGGAATCAGATCAGCAAGGAACTGCCAGTCCGCCACCTGGAAGGAACGACGCTGCTTTGTTTGCGCGTGAGCACGGCTGATGTGTACGACAGGATGCAGAGGACGCTCACATCGGATCTTTTTTCTCGTGTCCGCTGAACGTGTTGTGTTGTCAATTCGTCAGCTTTATTTCTGACTGCGCGACGGCCTTTCTGGCCGCCGCGAGCGTGAACTTCAGCGTTTCCCTCGGGATGCCGGTAATGAAAGGTTTGATCATCTAGGCGAGTACCGTCTTAATGTTCCGCGTCAGCGAAGCCACTTCGCTCTGCGTAGACGCTGCCGTTGCTCCGGAGGTTTCTTGCTACATGAGATTTGAGATTAGAGCAGGGTTCTGACCATAGATCCCTCTACGATGCTGATACATGCACACTAGGAAGCAAAATCCCCCTCCTGCCAGCACAGCTAGTAAGGGATCAATGAATGGAATTCTCAATCTCGTATTCATTACGAAAGGCAAATGCGCCGCAGTAACAAAGAACGCGTAGAACGCTATCACAGAAGCTGTGAGTTTGGATGATGTCAAGAGATTCAGCCAGCCCACGAGAGCCAGTGCCAACACGATCCAGTAAGCAAACACAGCCGAAGCTCGCAATGCTCGTTGGGTCGGGGAGAAGCTACTGGTCTCAAAGAATTGATCCGTACTTAGCCAAAAACTCGCAACTTTCCGAGTCAGTACTTGCAGGCGAGACTTCCAATCCAGATTTTTCCAAGCTTCCATAGCGGCGGCTCGGGCTTGCTTGTCAAGCTTGTCTTCAGTCGGGAAGCGGAGTCGGTGGGCATCATTCAATTCGATATCCGTATGCAACCAGCCGACGGCTGCCCGAACCCTCTCGCTCTCTCCTTTCTGAGCACGCCCTTCGGGCGTCAGAACCCCCTCTAGGAGGTTGATGCCACCGTGCGAAGAATACAAGACCGCGCCGTGAAATACTCTTGCGTTTCGGACGATCCACGGAGCGACGATCAATCCTGCGACGGAACTCACAACGAGGGCATTTTTCAGGCTCCGTCGCGGCCACAGGCACCCAATCGCTCCGATAATCGGCAAGATTGCACAGTTAAATCGAATCACGGACGCAATTCCTGAAGTAATGCCCATCACAACCGCGCCATTCTTTTTCCCCTGAATTTCTCCCAGGAGAAAGAACAAGAAAAGGATAATCAAGAACGCCGCCAGTTGTTCCGTCTGAAGCTCAGCGCTTATGAAGACTAATGATGGAAGGGTTAGCGCTATCGCTCCAGCGATGACGCCTGCTTCGATCCCGAAAAGTTTTTTGGCGAGCAGGAAACACACGTAAGCAACCGCGATACCAACCAAGAATTGAAAAATACGCATCGCCAGTAGGTAATGAGAGCCGAATGCGGTGTGAAATGCCGCGAGCAGCAAGGGATAAAGCGGAGGACGGAGAGCGGTCGATTGGCCTGCATAGGTGAAACCGTTGCCCTGAAAGATGCTGTCCGCCAATGTCAAGTAGCGGACTTGGTCGCCTACTCCGCTAAATTGGCCCACTGGGCGATTCCCCGCAAGAACAACAACGGCAGTCCGCACTGCAAGCCCTAAAAGTGCAATTACCAGGGCAACATCTGTGAAAAATGGATTTTCGGATTGTAGGAACCTGAGCAGGAATCGTTTGACGCCCTGTCGTTGTGAGAGAGAATTATTCTGCGCTAAATTCACGTCGGTTTCGCCCCCACGCTTTCCTGGCCGCCTCGAGCGTGAACTTCAGCGTTTCCTTTGGGATGCTCGTAATGAAAGGTTTGATCATCCAGCCAAGTCCCGTGGGAATGTCCCGCGTCAGTGAAGCCACTTCGCTCTGCACGTAAACGCCGCCGTCGCCCTCCTGCATTCGCCACCAGGTTTCCATTCGCCAGAGATATCCGCCGTCGTCCCCCGGCGTTTTCTCGCGTTCATCGTTTTTCCCGGCGTTTTCCACTTCCGCGATTCGCACGGCCGAGCTCCGGCTGTGCGCCTTCCCAGGTGCATCATGGAAGTAGTCCACCGCATGCTCCGTGTTCAGCACCACGGTGATCACTTTGTGCCGGCGAAAACGCAGGAAAACCTGGAAATGATCGCCACTCCTTGTCTCGATCTTGGAGCGTTCCACATCCGGAGCAAAATACACTGAGTGCTTGTCATAGTCCTCAAGCACCTTCAGCACCTCTTCCAGCTTCGCTCCCGGAATGAAAACCAAACCCGTCCAGTGGTGAATCATCCCCCCGGGACAAGGGATGCTTTTTCGATTGTCCAGTGTCTCCAGCTTCTGCATCTTCACTTCGCCGCTCTTCAGCGCAGCGTAAGCCTGCGCGCGCGGACCTTCGGCTAATCCATCCACCCACAAGAGATTCGTATCGCCTTTCAGTTCTTCATCGTTTCGCGCTTGCGTGATCGCCACGTAGTGATCGAAGGCCGCCTTTGTCACATTTTCTAATCGTCGAGGTCTCGGTTCGCCTGCTCTCACCGTACTGGCAGCCATCGTGTGCAGTGCTAGCAGCACCATCGCCAACCCCAGACTTTTCGATTGTTTGTTGCCTCTTGCCTTCACCTGTCGCGCAACCCTTTCATCCACCGGCTCGTTCAGATTTTGGAACTCTATCATCCGGCTGACTTTGTTGCGTGGCCTTCTCATCCTGGCATTCTAAGCTGCAAGGCAATTGCCGCCCGATGCAAAGACACGGAGTGACGCAGTCCCGCGCAACTGGCTGTTCTTTTTTGGAGAGGAGGTGGAGGGGGAAGCGGGAAGCAAAATTGGCGGGTTGGGAAGCTCGCACACGACCCCTTGCGGAGCCGCTGTCCCCGCGCGGCCCCCAACCCGTTCCTCAGAGACTACGCACCTGTATTGCGAGCCTCAATGGGTCACCAGAGCCACTGGACGGGGTACGAGGGTAGTAGTACAGCGAGGCTATCTATGACCAAAAACCAAACTTTTGTCACAAGGTAAGCTGCTTATTATCAGTAATATGAGAATGGGCACGCATCGACTGCTTGGGTCCGCCCTCCCGATAGTACTAATCCAATTTCGTAGCAATTTGATCCAATTGTTTGCCGGCTGTCTCGCACCAGTTCAATCCGCGAAGTGTCCATCTATCGCTCCAGTCGCTCATCTTCGGGGCACGTACCAGCGGGCGTACGTGGCTACTCCGAGGAAAAGAACGCTCCACCACAGGATGAGAACGCCTCGCATCCAGAATTTGTACCGCCTGAGGCGGAATTTCTCTGGGAGCACGGTTGTTCCGGCGGCCAGCAGGATGTACAAACCCCCGAGTTCAGCGATTCCCCCCAGCGCCGCATGCACTGCCGCGAGTGCATAGTAGGGCTTTCCAATCCTGCCTGGAAGTTTGGGGAGTACCTGACGACGAAAGGACGGCAGCATCGTCAAGACGATCACCATTAGATTGAGGAGCACGATGATAGACTGGCACGCGGCATGGACCCGATGGCGTCCGGCGCGCGCCAGCAGCGCCCCGGCAAGTAAGCCAGCTCCTAAGGCCAGCTCGAGGAGCAGGATAACGTCAGCGATCCAGGGGGCATTCGTACCGAGAAAGCCAGTTTGCGGCACGCCATCTCCTCGAGGGTCACTCCCATAACCTAGCTTGGGCCATTCACTCCGCTGAGGAATCCGCCTAGGTGCCCGGTCAATACAACGACCGCAACTGCCATTGCTTCCACGGGCAGACGGTATCCGGGCAGGCTCTCGCCATCCTCCTGGTGCGCTCTCCTGTGCAGGAGCCAAACCGCCCAGATCAGCACGCTCGAAACGCATCCCGCTACCAGATGCATCAGAAGAATTCCCCTTAAGCGTTGGCCTTCGAGCTGCCATTGCCACGCAAATATCCCGCTAATCAAGACCGGAATGGTTGCAAGCGCGGCGGCGAAGAAATTGTAATAAGCCGTGGCCGCCAGCAGGCGCTGCTTCCTCCAATGGGCCAGAAAATCGAACGCCACGCCGGCCAGAAAGAGTGCGATTGGAAAATGAATCAGTACGACGTGCTGAGCGTGTTTCGCAAGTAGTGCCGCTCGGATATCAAAGGGGTGCAAGGCGGCTCCCTCTCTTACTGCACTATAACTTTGCCGGTCATCTTCGGGTGAATCGAGCAGAAGTACGGATAGCTTCCCGCCTTGCTGAAAGTGAAGGAGAATTTCTCGTCCGTATCGAGCACTTTGGACTTGAACACGCCGTCCGTGCTTACCACCGTGTGGGGAATATCGTCGCGATTGGTCCAGGAAACCGTGGTTCCCACCGATACCGTCAGCGCGGCCGGGCCGAAGCTGAAGTTATCGATCTTCACTTCCGCAGTCTCCGGTTTTTGTTGCGCGCTCAACTCGAAGCGTTGCTGGCCACCGCCCAGCGCTTCCATCCCAAACGCCAGCGCCGCACCAAGACTCAAAATAAGCACACTTCTCCGCATGTTCTTTTCTCCTTTTTTGTCTTTTTCAGATTTGAATTGATCTATTTATTCGAGCTATTTCTCGCTCACGCGAGTGAAGAGTCCACGACCGCCAGCGCGTGTTGTCCTTGAACGTAGTTGACGTCTGTAATTCCCAGGACGCTCTTGAGTTGCTCGGCTGGCACTTTCATCGGTCCTGGCGAATCCGCTTTGCCGGGCTGTGGCTGCGGAAACGCGGTGGAAGCTGCCGTATGAAAAGTCACGTTGCCTTCGACTTTCTGCATCGTCTGATGAATATGCCCGTTCAGCACCGTCACGGATCCGAACTTCTTCAAATACGCCAAGGCCTGGGCACTGTCCTCGGTACCCCAGCCCCACTCCGGATAGACCGCCCACAGGGGAATGTGTGCGAACACCACGATCGGCGTGCTGTGCTTCAAATGCTTCACGTCGTCTTCCAGCCACTCCAGCTGCTCATGTCCCAGCGTCCCAAGCCCGCCGGCTTTCAGCTTCATCACATTGACCAGCCCGACGAAGTGCACGCCCTTCTTGTCAAAGCTGTACCAGCCCATGCCCTTGCTGCCCCTTCCATAGCGCTCCAGGAATTGTTTGCCGTCGTCGTTCAGCACATCGTGTTCCCCAGGAACGTAAAACACATCCTTGGGCGTGGCGCTTTTTAGAATTTGATCCACGGTGTCGAACTCTTCTGGTTTCGAAAGGTGACTGATGTCTCCGGTATGCAACATGAATTCTGGCGCTGCCGAGAGGCCATTGATCTTGTCCACCGCCGCCTTCAGCGTTCCCGCAACGTCAGAGTTCGCCGGCTTGTTGAAGCCCATGTGGCTATCGCTGATCTGCACGAAGCTCAGCTCGCCCATGGCTTCCCTGGGGCTTAACTTCGGCAGCCGGCTCAAGCTGTACGATTTCAGCACGCCTCCCTGTATCACGCAGAAAGCGCCCGTTCCCGCCCAGGCCATGCACTTCAGGAATCCACGCCGGTCAATCCCGTCATGGTTGTGATCGTGAAGAATTTCGTCCTTGCGCTTGCCACTCATCGGCTCTTGCTCCTTGCTCGGCTACACCTGTAGCCATTGGAATTTCCACCACCCATTTCCGCCAATTGTCTTTGGAGGGCGGCGCGGGTGAGAGAGTCCAGGGAGCCCGCGCCGCATATGGGACGTGTTTCGTTTGTGCAGACCACCGCAGGCCCTTGGTTATTCCCGCTTTTTTATGGTTACCAACCCGCTGCCTGATTCGTCTAATTTAAGCGGTATTCGGGAATAAAATCCCCCCTGAGGCGGTTCCTTCGAATGAGTGGCTCTGACCAGGGAAGAGGTCCGGACGTGTTGGAAGTGCAGGACCGCGCGCGCTTTGAACAGCTCGTTTTGCCGCACCTCGATGCTGCTTTCAACCTCGCGAGATGGCTTCTGAGGAACCGCGCGGATTCGGAAGATGTCGCACAAGAGGCCATGCTCCGTGCCTGCCGTTTTTTCCGTGGGTTTCACGGCGGCGACGCGCGAGCCTGGCTTTTGCAAATCGTGCGCAATACTTGCTATACCTGGTTGGAGAAGAACCGCCCTGTGGAGCTTATGAGCGAATTCGACGAAGAATTGCACCAGCAACCTAGCGTGTCTCCCGAAGCCCTGGCCATCGCCGGTGACAATCGCGAGCGCCTTACCCGCGCTCTCGAGACTCTGCCCCCTCGTTTCCGCGAGGTTCTCGTTCTTCGAGAGCTCGAAGGCTGCTCTTACAAGGAGATTGCTTCCATCACCGCCATTCCAATCGGCACCGTCATGTCCGCGCTCGCCCGTGCTCGCCGGCGTCTCCAGCGCGCGCTTACGCACTCCTCTCCCCAGGAGGCCTCCCGTGAGCTGTGATTCCACGCGGACCGTCCTCCACGGCTATCTCGATGGCGAACTCGACGCCACGCGCGCCGCGGAATTCGAACGCCATCTCGAAAATTGCCGCGAGTGTGCTATCGCGCTGGGGGCGGAAGAATCGCTGCGCTTGTCGCTTCAGCGGAGCAGTCTGTACGAAACCGCTCCCGTTTCCCTTCGCAAAAGGGTTCGCGCCGATCTTGGCGCGGCGACAGCTTCTCCCGTGGCTCTGCGGATTCCCGCCTGGCGTTGGCTGGCCCTTGCCGCCGCGCTTCTGATCGTCGCATCCGTCTCCTGGTATGCCTGGCCGCGGGTTCAGAATAGCGCTTCTTCTGCCCCCTTCACGGCTGCGGAGTTAATCGACGCTCACGTTCGCTCACTGCAACCCGGCCATCTTACGGATGTCGTTTCGTCGGACCAGCACACCGTCAAGCCCTGGTTCAACGGCAAGCTCGCGTTTGTCCCTCCGGTTAAGGATTTTGCGGATGAGGGATTCGCCTTGATTGGCGGTCGCCTGGATGTTCTTGGCGGACAGAATGTGGCCGCGCTCGTGTACGCGCGCCGCAAGCACGTCATCAATGTTTTTGTCCTGCCCACGAAGGAGCCGGACACGCCGATTCATCCGCCCGGCTTGCGGCAGGGCTATCAATGGCGCCACTGGCGACATCAGGGGATGGAGTATTGTGCTGTCTCGGATGTCTCGGATTCTGACTTGTACGAGCTTGCCCAGCTCCTCTATCAGTAGGAATCTCACAATCCTCTCAACAACTTGTGAGCTGAATTACTGCTGCGGCTTGCTCTTCACGTACGCCTTGGGAATTTTCCTGGCATAGATCAGGCGCAGTGTCAATTCTTTCGTTTGGCCAGTGCGCAGGCTGACGTTCTTCTCCCATTCGGAAAAGACTCCCTTGCCTGATGCGCGAATGTCGTAGTTGTCTGCCCGCAGCTTCCTGATCGTAAATTGTCCGCGGGAGTCCGTGTGGACGGCGTGCGGCGCATTGCCGCTGGAGGATTGGTACGACACGCTCGCATGCGCCACCGGCCGGTCATCCGGTCCCAGCACGGTGCCCGTCAGCGTCGCCGAACCCTTGCTTTGCGGGGCAGCTTCTACGCCGCGCACCGCCACCATCGCCAGCAGAATAGCCGTAATTAGAAGCAATGTGCGTCTCATTCTCTTTATCCTCGCCTGCGTTTCCTCCGCGGAACACAGTGGAAAGGATCATGCCCCATCTTTGCAGGGGCAAATCCGTTCCTACTAACCTTGAGTGTAATGCGTGTTCTGCAAGCGGAATTGCCGCACGGTGAAAATGTGCTTCACCGCCAACCTGCCAGTTCGGACAGGTCCGGAAGCCTACTATCTCGAAATTCTCCTCCCCTGTTACAAAGGAAAGTCGGTCCTCTTCGGCGCTGTCCGCCTGGGCAAGAACTACGTGAGCTACTACCTCGTGCCCGTCTACATGATTCCAGATCTGCAAAAGGGCATCCCGCCGGAACTTCGGAAGCGCATGCAGGGCAAGTCCTGCTTCAACTTCGCCGAGATCAACCCCATCCTCTTTCGCGAACTCGTCGAACTGACGGCCTCTGGCTTCGCCAGTTTCCGCGTCATGAAGTTAGTCTGATCGCAGCGCCGGTCCGCCGCAGACTCATATTCATCTCCTTCCCGGTATGTGAAATACTCAGATCTCCACCAAGTTTTGGGAGTTCCGATGCCACGCTACCTTACCCAGCACACTCTGGCCTGCCTCACACGCCAGGGGGCTGAAGCACTCGCACAGAGAATGCAGGCCGGCGGCACCGCTCGCGCCGAGCGCGTTCTCGTCAACATGCTTGAAGGAAAAATGTTCGTCGAATTCCGCGCCGACTCGCGCGAAGCCCTCGAAGGCTGGCTCAAGACCGAAGGCATGCATTTCGATTTTCTCGTGCGCATTGAGTGGGAAATGCAGGGAGACAAACTTCAACGCGCCGACTAAAAATCCGGATACCTTCTGACTGGTTCCGCAGAAACTTCCGCTATAACCTTTTTTGATTGCTTGCATCTTAGAAGGCATGTTTGTACGACCGGGTGTGTTTGCAATCCTTCTTGCGTATTTCTCACCTTTCTCTCCCGCAATTCTGCGCGCACAAGAACTCCCCTCCTCCAACGAGATTCCAATCGAGCGTTGCGATCTCTTGCCCGTCGTGAAAGTCCGGATTGACGGTGCAGATATGCGCTTCCTCCTGGACACTGGCGCGACCACCATGCTCAACCTCAAATCGTTTTCCTCGGGCCGTTCTCAAAAAATTCAGGTGACGTCCTGGAGCGGAACCGCCGCCACCAGCGCCCGCGAAGTTTCTCTTCCCGAATTCACACTCGGAACTCACCGCCTCCGCGATCTAAAACTGCCCGCCATCGACCTGAGTCCCATCGGCAAAGCATGTGGCGGCCAGATTGACGGGATTCTTGGCGTGGACCTGCTCGACAGGATGGGCGTCACCATCGACCTCAAGCGGCAGATTGCTTCGGCCGGCGCGCAAACGCCGGATGCCAGGACTCTCTACGATCAGATGGAATTGGGCATGCATCATTGCATGACGGCGTTTGAGGCGGGCAAGGTTGCCGAACTGCAGGATTGCTTCGATCCGGAAATCGTTTTCTACACGCCACAAGGAGAATTTCGCGGCCGCAAGCAAGTCATGGAATATTTACAAGAACGCTATCTGAAATTCGCGCCGGACTTGCATTACAAAATGAATCTGCACGACGTGAAAATGTTTGGCGATGCCCTCTGGTACTCCTACGATTACTCGATTGATTCTCCGAAAGAACATATCGCCGGCCACGGAATGTCCATGTGCCGTAGGCATAACGGCCGCTGGCTCATCCTCAACTTGCACAATTCTTTTCTCGAATCACCGCCCCAGGCGGATTCTCCGGCACAAAAGAACGCTGACAGACGGGGCGGCTGAAGATCTCAATTCCATTGTTTTGCTAGCCGGGCGCGGCGCTTCCTTGCGCGTGCACCTTTCATCCTGTTGTACGCCGCAGGCGGCATCGGTGTGAAGCTCTTCGCGTTCAGATGTTTAGAACTTGAGGGTGCGGGAACTTTCTCGAAAGAGCACAGCATTAAAACGATTCCGTTCTACTCTTTTGCGCCGGTGCGATGATGGGACAAAGGTGCCTCCCACTTTACAAGAGAAAGGAATCGGATGAAGAAGCTTCGCTTCCTCGTTTCGCTGACCACCCGCGATAACGATTACCAGATGGAGCAGGCCGTTGCGGCGCAGGAAGCTTCGCGGCGCCTGGGTGTCGATCTCGAGATTCTCTACGCGGACAACGACGCGATTACGCAAAGCACACAGATTCTGAAAGCCGTTCAAGCTGCACCGGAATTGCGTCCCGATGCGATTGTGTTCGAGCCGGTGGGCGGGACCTCGCTGCCGCAGGTGGCGCGCACGGCGGTGGGCGCGGGAATCTGCTGGGCGGTGCTGAATCGCGAAGCGGAATATCTCACGGAATTGCGCAAAACTTCGCGCGTTCCCATTTTCTCCATCAGCTCCGATCACACGGAGATCGGCAAGATTCAGGGCCGGCAGTTTGCTGCTCTGCTTCCCCGCGGCGGCTCCATCCTTTACATCCAAGGGCCTTCGGAAAATTCCGCAGCGAGGGATCGGACGGAGGGGATGTACAGTGCACTGCCCTCGAAGATACAAGTCACCGCGCTGCGCGGGCAGTGGACGGAGGAGAGCGCTTACAAAAGTATTTCCTCGTGGCTGCGATTGAATCTTGCCCGCAAGGGCGGCATCGGTTTGATCGGTGCGCAGAATGACGCGATGGCCATGGGCGCGCGAAAAGCTCTTGAGGACATCACCAAAGTAGAGGAGCGAGAGCAATGGCTGCACCTCCCTTACACTGGTGTGGACGGGTTGCCGAAGACCGGGCAGACGTGGGTGCGCACCGGAAAGCTCAAGGCCACGGTGCTCGTGCCGCCCAACGCGGGGCAAGCTATCTCGATGATCGCTGAAGCGATCAAAGCCGGATCGGGAGTTTCCGAGCGTTCTTATACAGTCTCGTCTTCGTTTCCTGAACTGGAAAAGCTGGTAAGCCAGTAGAGCTCCCAACAATTTGGAAACAAGCCCGACGAAGCCTGACAATAGAGCCATTTTGGGATGCAGCGGGGAATGACCGGAAACGCACCGTTGCGTCCCAGAAGCGGTCACTTCTTCAGGTGTGGTAACTCTCATCGAACGCCATTAGCTCTTTCTTTTCTGTAAATTACACATCACCGGACCGTGGCGCTTGGACTGCCATTCTTATCGGCGCCATGTGCAGCACCTCCATAGCTTTCGACAATGCCACGCGCGCGGGGCTGCTCCTGGAGGCCCGAAAGGGGAACCGCGAATCGCTGGCCAGACTAATTCTCCCGTACGGGCCCGCGCTGTACCTGGGAGCGCTGCGGCTGACGCGCAATCCTGCAGAAGCCGAAGACGTCCGGCAGGAAGCATTCCTGAAAGCCATCTCCAGGCTGGAGCAATTTAACGGGAGCCAAGACGAGACTCGGGACGATTTGCACGCCTGGGTGTCTCGCATCGCGGCAAACGCATCCATTGACGCAATCCGGAAGCGGCGCGATGGAAAAGTGCTTTCGCTGGAAGAACCGAACGGCGCGGGCGAAGAGACGCTGGGAAGTACCGTACCGGCACCGGAGGCAAATCCCGAAGAGCGCTTTGCACGGCGCGAGATGCGCCAGCACTTGGCGGGTGCCATCAAGCAACTTGCCCCCGAGCTGCGGCAGGTCTGCCTGCTGAGGGACGTTTTGCAATACTCGACGCAAGAAACGGCGGAGCGCGTGGGAATTTCGGCGATAGCAGTGCGACTGCGGCTTTTCCGTGCGCACCGGAGACTGCGGGAGAGATTGAGCGTGGCGCTGCAGCCAAGAAAAGAGCGGCAAATCAAAGCTGCCACGGTGCCAGTGCGTGTTCGCGAAGCTGGGCGGATGCGCGAGCCGGGAATTCCGCTCGGCGCGTTTGCCGAATGCGCGTGCGGGGACTAACAAGAAAGGTAAACACAGCCCGCGAATGGGGCGACCGGCCAGGCTATTCACTCACAGCAAGCGTCACCGCGCAGCCCTTCCACGCCTTCTTTAGCAATGATTGGCACCATGACGAGACCAGCTACAGGATCCGCCCACCAGAGATCAAACGCCGCGTTTAGGACTAACCCACCAAGCAAAATGGCTGACAGATACGTGCAAAACTGCGTCTGTTTCGCATCTGCACGCATCGCGGCACTCTTCAAATTTGACGCAACGCCCCGCTTTGCACGGGAGAGCAAGGGCATGACCACGAGCGAAACGCATGCCAGAATGATTCCCGGAAGGCTATGTTCGGGTGCTTTCTTCCGGAGCAGGTCGCTTGCAGCTTCGTAGCCGACATAAACTGCCAGAGCCAGAAAACAAGCGCCGACAATTCTAAGTGTTATTCGCTCGATTCGCTCGCGCTGGTGCTCGTCTGCGTCAGCGGACATCCGCCAGAGGAGCGCGGCCCCTGACGTGACTTCGATGAAGCTATCAATTCCAAAACCCACAAGCGAAATGCTGCCAGCGATTGCACCTGCGGCGATCGCTATTAAACCTTCGAGGGTGTTCCACGCGATCGTGAAGTATTCGAGCCTTCGCCCGCGCTGCACGATGGTTCTACGTTCCAAAACTGCGGTTACCGTCATATCGGTAGCATACAACTACGCCGACCTAGGCCTTCGGTATCGAGTTACTTGACCCCTTGTTGCCGTTAGTTCAAAGAAGCGGCTTTAGGGCGGATTCGAAGGCATCGGTGTACTCGAATCCGATGACTTTCTTGCGAAGAATTCCCTGGCGGTCATAAAGCATTGTAGTGGGCAAACCTTCGATGCCGCCAAACTTTTGCTTCAAATCGTCTGGGGCGACGGCCAGCGGATAGCGCACTCCAATTTTCTTTGCGAATTGAACAGGATCCTCCATGTCCATCATAGTATCGAACTTGAATCCGACAACCGCAAATCCGCGTGGGCCGTAGAAGTCGAGGAGTTTCTGATAGCCGGGCATCTCTTTTTCGCACGGCTGACACCAGGTGGCCCAGAAATCAACAAGTACGACCTTGCCGCGAAGATCGGCCGACGAGATTTCCTGGCCTCGCAGGTCTTTCACGGAGAATTTGGGCAGGTGTGAACCAATTTCACCTGCCGCGACTACAGCTTGCTTGGGCGGAGGAGAACTCGCCGGATGCGGATTGCATCCGGCGAGACCGAGTCCAGCAAGGCTTAGAAAAAAGAGATATTGTTTTAGCATCTATTCCTTCTTCTGAACGTCGAGAATCAGCAGCTTCAGGGGCGCTGAAGCGGCTGCCTTTTTCTTTCCCCCGGGCTTGCGGTACAACTCACCGCGAAGGGTGACGGCCGCAGGTGAACCGGCAAGTGGTTCGACGGCCTTGAGTAAATCATTCGATCCGATCGCAAAGGACTGATTGGGCGAAACCTCTAACGCGAAATTGCCTGCTGCGTCCTTCACTATTTTTCCGCGTGCGGTTACGTCCATCTCCGCAACGGTCACACCGCTGTCGTAAACCGCTTTGAGAAGCTGCGATGGGTCGATCTGGCCGTCTTCTTTGGGCGTGACATCCACCTTTCCATCAATCAAGTTGACATCTACTTTTTGAACGCCAGACTGGCGTCCGAGGTGTTGTTTCACCCCGTAGGCTCAAAAGTTTCAAGTCATACCTTCGACGCGCATTTCGATGTGCTTGATCTGTGCCTTCGATACCGGCGCAAATACGGAGCCCAGCAAGAACAACAACGCGAGTTTCCTTGTGTTCATCCTTCCTCCTTTCATCTGAAGTGAAACCGAAACTGCTGAGTAATTCCGAAACTGATATGGCGGCGGACCGGCATGAACATGGCACCGGCCGAATGCGCGACGTCCCAGTCCATGCCGAGCCGCAGGTGCACGCCGGGACGCACGCCTACGTAGGTGGTGATTCCGGCCAGCAACACGTCGCCACCGCTCCCGGTCTGGTTGATTGTCGCGATGCGGTCATCCTGAAAGTGCAGCCAAGTCACAACAGGTCCAATGAACCATTCACGGGCCCCGTTCTTCGATTCATAAGGCCGGTACGACAGCCAGAAGCGCGATTCGAGATCGCTGCCCAGGCGCGTCTCTTGCGTCCCTTGCGAGCGCAACAGGGAATGGAACTCCTCGTCTGCAACGAGCCGCCTGACATTGAAGAGCCCGGTGTAAGTCCAATTTGCAGCCACCAAGAAATCGGTGGAGCCCGAACCGGCCTGTAAACTTGCAGGGAGCTGTTTTCCGTTCCTGTCAGCTAAATTGGTTCTGCCCGTCGGAACCTTAGGGCCTAACGTCACGGATGCTTGCGTAGTGCCTCGTTTGGAATCGCGCCGGTAGAAGCGGTATTTCACTAGTACCATGGCATCGCCCAGGCCTGTACCGCCGCTCATCGGGATTCCAATCGGTTTCGATATTTCGAAATGATTCGTGATCACAGGTACCAGCACCGTCAAATCAAAATCGCGGCGGAAGCCCCAAGTGAAGTTGAAATCACCTTCGTGCGCGAACGTAGGGCGGGCCGTCAACGGAATATTCCCCGACGAGTTAGAGCTCGGGCCGCGGGAGGTGAAAATGGAGTTGTAAGAGATGAGTCCGCCGCCGGGGAAGAGGGGAGGCGCCGTCTCGGGAGCAGGACCTTGCGCACTTGCCGCGGAAGCCAAAAGCGACAAAAGAACCAAACCAAGCACTAAAGATGGTCCGCGACCTCTTGCGTTTCGATATCCCATTATTTTCCTTCCAGCAGAAAGTAGTGTGCCGAAGCACACCCGCCCGCGAAGCCGGGAGACGACTGGAAGGCTGGCTAGATGCGAAGAGGTAAAGAAGCCGCTATTTGGGAAATTGGCGGCGCGTGGCAATGCGCTGTAAGGACGGCCGTTGAGGAATCCAAACCTTGCGAGGCATTAAACCCCGGCAGCACTGCGACGAAAACAGATAAGAAGAATAGACCATGCGCGGAGGCCGGCCGCACAAAAGGGGCATGCATGGACACCATTGTCTTGCAGCATTCCTGGCTGTGCTGGTGGCCGGGGGGTGAGCAGGGCATCGAATCGCAGCATTCCATCGCCTGTTCGGGCGTCGACATGGCAAGGCAGTCAAACTCATACGCAGCAAGAGCAATCGCCACGACCGCCAGCAGAATTGGCTTGGTAAAACGCATCTCGAATCAGGTTAGGCGTCTTGTAGATTGAAGTCAAGGAAGGATGGATTATTCCAGTTTCTCCGTCCTTACCGTGGGGCCAACTTCTGATGCGCCTACGGCGCTTGGCTGGAATGAGAAAGAATCTTCTCCGCCGTTTCGGTGAAGCGAATCGAGCGTGCCAGGGAGAGATTTTTAGAGGAGAATTGGAGAGAGAGGGATAGAATCGGGGCATTTCCTCTTCCCCGGAGGACCATGGAACAAGAGCGCCGCCGCACTCCCCGATATACATTCGCCGGGGCGATCGAAATGCGCCACGGAACGTCGGAAGACAAGATCACGGCGAAGGTCCGGGAACTCAGCTTGAATGGCTGCTACGTGGAAACGGCAAGTCCCTATCCGGTGGGGACAGCCCTGGGAGTAAAAGTCTTCACGGCGACGGAGTTTTTTGAAGCGCAAGCCAGCGTCATCTTTGTAGATGAAAACGAGGGTATGGGGCTGATGTTTCGCGAGACGAAGCCGTATTTCGTTGCTGTTTTGAGGAAGTGGCTGTTGTCGGCGATGATGGGAAAGAAAAAGCCGGCCGACTAATTCTACTTGTCCCCGCGGGCGCTGGAGACGGTGCGGGCTTCGGGATGCTTGGGTGACCAGTCTTCGGGAGGAAACGCCACGCGCCAGAAAGTGGGGCGCGGTGTGGAAAACTCCAGGCCTACCTCGCTCTTGCCGCTGCGCACCGGACCGAGGAACGCGATATGACACTCCTGTTCCTCTTCCGTTTTGTTGTGCCGCATCTGGATGACGCTGCCGCTGGTGACGCGTGCAGCAAGTAAGACCAGTGCGCCGTGTGCGTTAATAGCGAGAGTTTCCGTATATTCCTCGAAGTTCTGGCCCTGAGCGTCCACCCCTCGAAGTCGCAGGGGGACTTGCATCAGCACGCGCTGGCTACGGCGCCGCGCCCCCGAATTCGAAGTTGCGACCGGATTTTGAGCCATACAACCTCTCTCCAACAACTATACGCGGGGCGAAGGGATTGTCGAGAGACTTCCCGCCCAGAGGTATTCAAAACGGATATAGGGACTTGCTAACCGCGCTGATCGATGGGGACGTAATGGCGTGTGTCGTGGCCGAGATAGATCTGACGAGGCCGCGCGATTTTCTGTTCGGGGTCGAGGAGCATCTCTTCCCATTGGGAGATCCATCCCGAGGTGCGCGGGATCGCGAACAAAACGGGGAACATGGTCATGGGAAACCCCATGGACTGGTAGATTAAGCCGGTATAGAAGTCCACGTTGGGGTAGAGCTTGCGCTTCACGAAATAGTCGTCTACGAGAGCGATGCGCTCACACTCAAGAGCGATTTCGAGGAGCGGATTTTTGCCCATGAGATCGAAAACCTCGTAGGCGATGTGCTTGATGATGCGAGCGCGAGGATCGTAATTCTTGTAAACACGATGGCCGAAGCCCATGAGCTTCACTTCGCCGGTTTTCACGCGCTTGATGAACTCCGGAACTTTCTGAACCGAGCCAATCTCCATCAACATGCGGAGAACTTCTTCATTGGCGCCGCCGTGCAGCGGGCCGTAGAGCGCGGCGATGGCCGCGGCGGTGGCGGAGTACGGATCGACGTGTGAGCTCCCTACGCCGCGAATCGTATTGGTCGAGCAATTTTGCTCGTGGTCCGCGTGCAGAATGAAAAGAACGTCGAGAGCACGCTCGAGAGTCGGGTTGGGCCGGTACTTCGGCTCGGTGGTGCGAAAAAGCATGTTCAGGAAGTTGCCCGTGTAGCTGAGGTCGTTGTCCGGATAAACGAAGGGCATTCCCAGCGTGTGGCGGTAAGAGAATGCCGCAATCGTCGGCATCTTGCCGATAAGCCGATAGGTCTGCTTCTTTCGCGATTCAACGCTGAAGATGTCTTTCGCGTCGTGATAGAAGGTGGAAAGCGCCGCAATCGTGGACATCATCATGCCCATCGGATGGGCATCGTAATGAAAGCCGTCCAGGAATTTCTTGATGCTTTCGTGGATGAAGGTGTGATGTGTGACGTTGTACGTCCAGTCCTTGAGTTGCGGGGAGGTGGGCAGTTCACCATTCAAAAGCAAATAGGCGGTTTCGAGATAAGTGCTCTTTTCCGCGAGATCTTCGATCGAATAGCCGCGGTGACGCAGAATGCCGGCGTCGCCATCGATGAACGTGATTTTGCTGATGCAGGAGGCGGTGTTGTTGAAGGAGGGGTCATAGCTCATCATGCCGAATTCTTTGGGGTCCACCTTGATCTGGCGGAGGTCGGCAGCGCGGATGGTTCCATGGGTAATCGGAAGTTCGTAGGATTGACCGGTGCGGTTGTCGGTGACAGTCAGAGTCTCGCGGGGCGTGACGGAGCCTTCCGGTTTTTTCGTCTGCGTCGCGGACAAAGGGGAGTCCATTGAACGTTCCTCTGGGGATGAGGCAAGAAACAGACGTTGCCTTGCAATACCACTGTACACCAAAGGGGGCGGCCCCGGAAACTGGGCGGAAGGGCCGGGCAAAGTCCACAAACTGAGACAGTTATGAGTCCGCAGGGGCGTCAGGGCGCAGCTTTAATATACCTCTTGACAATTATCGTTATAACGAGTATTATGGTTTGTCAAAACCCGGAGGTGGGAGATGATTGACATTCGAAAGAGCAACGAGCGCGGCCGCGCAGACCACGGCTGGCTCGATTCGCATTTCACATTCTCGTTCGCGGATTACTTCGATCCGGAGCACGTGCAGTTCCGGACGCTGCGCGTGATGAACGATGACCGTGTTGCCGGCGGCGGCGGCTTCCCGACGCACCCGCACCGCGACATGGAAATCGTGACATACGTGCTGGAAGGCGCTCTCGAACACAAGGACAGCATGGGCAACGGGTCCGTCATCAAGCCCGGCGACGTGCAGTACATGAGCGCGGGGACCGGCGTGGCGCACAGCGAGTTCAACGCATCGAAGACGGAGCCGGTGCATCTGTATCAGATCTGGATGTTGCCGGAGAAGCAGGGGCTGAAGCCGGTGTACGACCAGAAAAACTTCAGCGAAGCCGAAAAGCGGGGGAAGCTGCGGCTGGTGGCTTCGCCGGATGGACGCGAAGGCTCCGTGAAAATCCGTCAAAACAACGAGCTCTTCGCTACGGTGCTTGGCTCCGGGGATACGGTGAAGCATGCGCTGAAAAAAGATCGGCATGCTTACGTGCAAGTGGCGCGGGGCAGCGTGAAGCTGAATGGAACGAAGCTGGAAGTGGGTGATGGCGCGGCTATCTCCGCTGAAGAATCCGTAGAGCTCACCGGCGTGGAAAATGCCGAGGTGCTGCTTTTCGACCTGGCATAAACGATAGTGAAAAAGTGAAAGTGCGCGGGAGGGACGTCCCTTTCGCGCACTTTTCTTTTGTGCCTCGAATTTCAGCCGCGGGTGCGATGAAATTCGCGCATGAAGCTGGTGAGCGCTTCGACGGCTTCGAGCGTCACCGCGTTGTAGAGAGAGACGCGCAGGCCGCCGACGGAGCGGTGGCCGGGGGTGCCGGCCAGCCCCGCAGCGGCAGCTTCCGCCGCGAATTGCTTCTCGATGGATTCATCGCCTCCGGCCACGCGGAAGACCACGTTCATCTTCGAACGTGAGCTATTCTCGACAGGGCAACGGTAAAAACCGCTACTGGCTTCAAGCGTGTTATACAGGAGCTTGGCTTTGGCGTCGTTGCGTTTTTCGATCGCGGCGACCCCGCCTGCGGATTCAATCCACTCTAAAACCAGCCCAACGATGTAGACGGCGAAGGTCGGGGGCGTGTGATACAGAGACTTCTCCTTAATGTGCGTGCGGTATTGCAGGACCGTGGGGAGATTCTTGTCGGCGCGCTCGGCTAGGTCTTTTCGAATGACCACGACGGTGACACCGGAAGGGCCGAGATTCTTCTGCGCGCCGGCGAAAATCACTCCGTATTTATTCACATCGATTGCGCGCGAGGCAATGTCTGAGGACATGTCGCCGACGAGCGGCACGCCACCTGTTTCCGGCGGGGCGCTCCACTGCGTCCCCTCGATGGTGTTATTCGTGCAGATATGCACGTAGGAAGCGTCCGCTGAAAACTTGATTTCGTCCTTGCGGGGAAGGCGCATGAATTTTTCGGCTTCCGTGGAAGCGGCGATACTGTGGAGGACGCCTTTCTTCAATTCGCCAATCGCTTTCGCGGTCCACATTCCCGTGTGCAGGACGTCCACGGGCTTGCCGGGCAGGCAGAGGTTCATCGGGGCCATCGTGAACTGCATGCTTCCGCCGCCCTGCAGGAAAATCACCGCGTAATCGTCTGAAATTCCGAGGAGGCTCCGAAGCTTTTGTTCCGCCGCGGCGATGATGCTTTCGAATTCGGGCGAGCGGTGGCTCATTTCCATCACGGACATGCCGCTGCCGCGCCAGTCGAGCAGCTCTTCACGGATACGTTCGAGGACGGGGAGGGGAAGCGCACCCGGACCCGCGTTGAAGTTAGCAACGCGCCTGGTGGCTTGCGGGGAAAGCGTGGACGCCGTCACGAGGGTTGAAACCTCTCTGTTCTAGAATCTTGCAGCGCAGCCGGGGCAGCTCCGTTGCTATGGCAGCATTTCAGAATAGCAGAATTCGCTGGGGCGTCCGAGGTACAGTCCAACGCCGCGGGCGCACCGGACATATATGAAGATCATTAAGCACTTCACGTTTCGGTCGCGTCGGTCCGCTGAAATCCGGAATTCCTCCTTAATTTCCGCCGACCAGCGCGAACTCGACCCGTTTTCGCATGGGATCGATGCGTTCGGCGCGGACACGAACGCGGTCGCCGAGATGCCATTCCATGGGCCTTGCCTTGGAGCCTCGGCCATGCCGGACGCCAGGCCCGCCCCGGCGGCCTTCCTGACTTGATAGGGCGACGATGGCGTGATCGCGCTCGCGATAGACACAGCGGGTGCCGGCGAATTCTTCCAGGGCATTGACGGGGAGAAGTCCTTCCACAAAAACTTCGAATAGTTCGACAAAGCATCCGAATTTTTGTATCGAGATGATCAACGCATCGTACTCCTCGCCCAGATGCGCTTCCATAAACTGCGCGGTCTTCCATTCCATCAGCTCGCGCTCGGCGCCAGCGGCGCGGCGCTCCGCTTCGGAAGTTTCGGTGGCCATTTCTTCCAAGACCCGGTGTGAGTACAGCGTGGCCTCAGAACCCGGAGGCGCGGCAACGCGGGCGCTTGAAGAGGGTGAAGTATCTTTCGAATGGTCGAGCGCCCATTTCAAGATTCGGTGGACGATGAGGTCCGGATAGCGGCGGATGGGTGAAGTAAAATGAGTATATTCGTCAAATCCCAGCGCGAAATGGCCAAGAGGTTCGGCGGCATAGCGAGCTTGCTTGAGCGAACGGAGCATCAGGTAGGAGACGATGCGTTCTTCGGGTTTGCCGACGACCTTTCGAATGAGGCGCTGGTAATGCTGCGGGGTAATCCGCAATTCCGCACCGGGGAGCGCGACCTTCATGCCACGCTCCCGGCCGTGGCCGTAGGACTCGGGGCGTCCCGCTTTTGCGGGCACGGGGACGCGCCCGTGGCGCACGGTGATTTCCCGCTGATGCAGATTTTCCACCCCGAGTGAATAGCCAAACGCGCGCGCCAGCTCTTCGAATTCCAGGACTTTACGCGGGTCGGGTTTTTCGTGGACGCGGTGAAGAGATTCGATGCTGCGCCTGAGGAGATAACCCGCGACGGTACGGTTGGCGGCGAGCATGAACTCTTCTATCAGGCGATGCGCGATGTTGCGCTCGCTGCGCGAGATGTTCGTCATGCGCTGCTGGTCGTCGAATTCGATGATCGGTTCGGGGAGATCGAAGTCGATCGAGCCATGCTCGTTGCGGCGGATGTTGAGGAGCAGTGCAAGTTCCTTCATGTCGAGGAAATGAGGCGCGAGCGCCGCATAGCGCTCGGTCATCTCGGCGTCGCCTTCGAGCACTTTGTTGACGTTGGTGTAGGTCATGCGCTCGGCGGAGCGAATGACGCCGGACGCCATGCGCGAAGATTTCATGCGGCCGGTCGCATCGAATTCCATCAGCGCGCTCATCACCAGGCGGTCCTCGCGGGGTTTCAGCGAGCACATGCCGTTCGAAAGAGCTTCGGGAAGCATGGGCACGGCGCGATCCGGAAAATAGACGGAAGTCCCGCGGAGGCGCGCCTCCTGGTCGAGTGCGCTCGCGGTTCGAACGTAATGCGCGACGTCCGCGATATGGACCTGCAGATGCCAGCCGCCATCGGCGCGGCGCTCGACATATACGGCATCGTCAAAATCGCGTGCGGTCTCGCCGTCAATGGTGACAATGGGCAAATGGCGAAAATCTTCGCGCCCCTCTCGATCCGCATCGTTCACAGGCTGGGCGCGAAGCTTCGCTTCTTCCAGGACTTCAGCGGAATATGTATGTGGCAGGTGGTGTTTGCGAATGATGATCTCGATGTCAACGCCGAGTTCACCCGGACGGCCGAGGATTTCAATGACGCGGCCCATGGGGGGTGCACCTCCGCGCGGATAACGTACCAGCTCGACGTTCACTACGGCCCCATCAAGCTCGTCCAGGCGCGGGATGCGTCTTCCCCGGATGCTTGTCTCATCGGAGCCGCTGAAACCCAGTTTCTTCCAAAGACCCGGTGTTAGCTCCTGGCCGCGCGGAATCTCCACTTCGTGCTGGATTCGAGTGTCGTAGGGCAGAACCGTATTCCCGTGTGGGCCGTAACGAAATAAACCGACGATGCTGGGGTGCGCACGGTCGAGGATTCGAACGATGCGGCCTTCGGCGCGTTGCGCACCAAACCCGACACCAGCGCGGCGCTGGATTCTTGCCAGCACATGGTCCCCGTGCATCGCGTCTTCGATGGCGTCGGGCGGAATGAAGATGTCACCATCGAGCTGCGGCATCGGTGAATCGGGAACGACGAAACCGTAGCCATCGTGATGGAGGACTAGGCGGCCTTTGACTTCATCGTGCTGGGCGAGCGCAGGGCGTTGGATTTGCTGCGGCCGCGCGGGACGCTGCTCCGGACTGGAGGATTCCCGATCCGGCTTGCGGCCCGAGAGGCGGTACCGCCCGCCCGGTAGTTCCTCGATGGCATGGCGTTTTTTGAGTTTCGCCAAAATCTTGAACAGCGGGCGAGTATCGGTTTTCTTCAGGTGCAGGCCCTGGGCGATCTCGTTGGTGGAGGCGGGTTCGCTTCTAATTTGCAGAAAACGCAAGATGTTATCGGGGCTGAGGTGTGAAGGACGTGGCATGAGGTATTAGGTTGGAACGCAGATGCTATTTTCCCACGCTGATTTTAGCCACTTTTCTTGGTTCTTCAGGAACTTTTTTCGGGATTCCGGGATTATATAGACAGGCCAACACACGACCGGCCATTCGCCCTCCGTCAGAGTGGCCGGGTTCCCCGAGAGGGGAAAATAAAGGAGGCGGGAAGACCTGGCCCGCCTCCTTCTTTCGTTTTAGTTCTATCCCTTGACACAAACGACCTGGCGCAGCGTGTGGACGACCTCCACCAAATCGCTCTGCGCCGCCATGACGGCTTCAATGGACTTGTAGGCCGCGGGCGTTTCGTCGATGACCTCGGCGTCCTTGCGGCATTCGACGCCCGACGTCATGCGCTTGTGGTCTTCCACGGTGAATCGCCGCTTCGCTTCCGTGCGGGACATCGCGCGCCCGGCCCCGTGGCTGCAGCTCATGAAACTTTCCATATTTCCTTTGCCGCGCACGATATAGGAACGTGCTCCCATGCTCCCGGGAATGATGCCCATGTCGCCTTCGCGTGCGCGGACTGCGCCCTTGCGTGTCACCAGAATACTCTGGCCGTAGTGCCGTTCCCGCGCCACGTAGTTGTGGTGACAATTAATGGCCTTCAACTCCGCGACGAACGGCCGCACTTCGCCGGAATCGCGGACCGCGCCAACGATCTGCTCCATCATGAGGTGGCGGTTCCAGCGGGCGAAGTCCTGCGCCCATTCGACGGCTTCGACGTAATCGTCGAAGTGCTCTGTGCCTTCCGAAAAATAAGCGAGGTCCTTGTCCGGCAAATGGATGAAGAATTTCTCCATGTCCCTGCGCGCAACTTCGATGAAGTAGCTGCCCATGCGGTTCCCGACACCGCGCGAGCCGCTGTGCAGCATGAGCCAGACGTTTTCTCCTTCATCCAGGCAAACTTCGATGAAGTGATTGCCGGTGCCGAGCGTCCCGAGATGATTCGAATGATTGCCGCGATCGAGCTTCGGATGCTTTTCGAGAATGGCGTCGTAGCGCGGCTTGAGCGTTTGCCAGACTTCATCGTTGCGCACCGGAATCTCTCGCCAAGCGCCCACATCGCCGCGGCCTCCGTGGTTGGTCCGCCCGTGCGGAACTGCTTTTTCGATCGCGCTGCGAATACCCTTCAGGTTGTCCGGCAAATCGCGCGCGTTCAAGTCCGTCTGTACGGCCATCATGCCGCAACCAATGTCCACACCCACGGCGGCAGGGATGATTGCGCCTTTCGTGGGAATGACGCTGCCGACTGTTGCTCCGATGCCCCAGTGCACGTCCGGCATGGCCGCAACCCACTTGAAGATGAAGGGAAGCTGCGCGACGTTCAGAAGTTGCTTGCGCGCCTGTTCTTCCAACGGGACGCCTTTGGTCCACGCTTTGATCGGCACGCCGGTTGCCGGCATGAAGACGCTATAGTTTTTTTCATCAGACATGGAAGTTCTTCGCCCGATTATCGTGCGATGGTACTGAGGAACGGGTAGTGACTGGCCGCGCCCATGAAGAACAGCATCGGGAACGACAGCCAAAACGAAGTTCGCGCAGTTAGATAGTTCCAGCGCATCAACCGATCGGCTTCGGGCGGAAACGGTACACCTTGTTCATTGCTGAGGCGCGACCACGCAATCAGTTTCTTTTGCACCCGCCAGACAACTCCCCAGGTATTCATCAGCATGACCAGGCCCAGCCCGCCGCCGACACTGATCGCCAGATGTGCATTCGATACATGGGGGCCGCCGTTCAGAACGAGGACCAGCCACGAGGCGGCAATCACAACAACAGAAACGCCGATGATCCGTAACCACGTATTGTTGAGGATTCCCTTCGCGGGGAGCTGCAACGCGTAAATGAAGACATACGCGACGAGCCACACTACCAGCCACCAGCCGAACCACTTGCCGAAAAGGGAACGATCTCCCGCAAATCGCGCGTCCGAGGCCAGATGAATCGTGAAATAGCGCAAGCCTACGATCACCGTCACCAGCGCGGACGAACGGAACCAGCCCATCGCACCGGGCATCAGCTCGGGATAGATCTTGATTCGTAGCTTGGGGTCGCACTGCTTCATGGCCGGCGTCAGCACTAGATTGAAGAAATACAGTAATCCAATCCAGATGATCCCGAAGACGAGATGCAGCCAGCGCAGCGCCATCATTTCGTTGGCGTGCGGCGTGTCCAGAAAAACAAAATGCGGCCGCCACTCAGGGAACGAAATCGCGAAGAGATAGAAAAGCATGCGTGTACCTCGGAACTGTTTTGGATCGGCTTGCGGAAACACCGCAGCGAATCGTGCAACGCGCCGTCAAATGGGCGTCCTTGGCCTCCGCCCCGGCGCAGTTTGCTACCACCCAAATCGGTCCGGTCGGCGCATTCGCTGACTAGGGCTTGGGGATCGCAGACAACGCTTCGCGAAATACCGCCAGATTGTTCTTGTCAACGACCGCCGTGCCGGTATCCACCCAGGTTGGCAGCGGGGCTGCCGGGGCGGTGCGCCAGTCCTTGAATTCCCTCACCGCGTTGTGGTGCAGGTCGTCCAGAAATTTCAGCCCGTAGTAGCTCATCACATAAGGTTTCTGCGCAATCGTCGATGCAATGGCGCCCTTCTCGATCAATCCCAATGTATCTGGATCTTTGTCGAACGCCACGATCGGTACCTTACCCTCCAGATCCAATCGGTGCAGGGCGCTGGCTGCGCCGGGCCCTCCCGTCGCTTCCAGGCAAATAATTCCGTCTATTTTTTCTTTTTTCTGTAGCAGCTCAGAGATTTGGTCATAAGCGTTCCGCAAATCGCCTTTGTCATCCAGAATCTTCGACAGCTTCAGCGAGGGAAAATTTTTCAGCGCGTCGGCCACTCCGGCCAACCGATCGTCTAGATTGCCCTGTCCCGGTATGGTGATGACCACAATATTTCCCCGGCCGGAAATGAGCGCCGCCATCCTCTTCATGCTCTCTCTGCCCGCCTTGAAGTTATCCGTCCCGATGTACAGGATACGCTTGGAATTCGGCACATCGGCATCCACGCAGACTACCGGGATGCCTTGCGCGACGGCTTTGTCAATATCAGACTGGAAAATCTCCGGTCGCGCCGCGGAAAGGCAGATTCCCGCCGGGTGCTGTTCCACGACCTGCCGGAAGATGCCTACCTCTGCGCTGGGGTCATACGTCACCGGACCGGTCATCTCGGCCTTTACGCCGAGCGCCCTGGCCGCGTCCAGAAAACCAGCCTGCGCTTCCTGCCAGTACGGCAAATTGATATTGGTCGCAACGAAGACGTATCGTTCGTTTTCCTCATGGTACGGTTTCGCGCACGCCACAATGATCGTCGCCACCAAGAGAATAAGAAAACATGCCAGCGTAATCCCATATTTCCTCATTGAAATTCTCCTCTCGCATCCAGTCTGACCTTCGGGGGCGTGCCTTGCTCCGATGGCTTTCTTGTCGAAAAGGAACGTTCCGTGCCGTCTCTTCCGGAGGCTGACTCTCGGGGGGATTCTAACACCGCTGGCCTTCGTTCTGGCCAGTGCATTCGGCATGGGCTCCGATCCAATCGAGATCCGTCACCTCGCATGCCCGTGCGCTTTGAATTTGCGATCTGGATTGACTGAACTTCACGCGCACCCTAAAGTGTCAGCCTCTTTTGTACCGCAAGGTGCTTGCATCACCAGCCACTCGAACCGGTCGCGGAGCGAAGCATTGATCGAGCGCTATTCCGGTTGTCACAGAGACGTACAAGTCTTCTGGTCTTCCTGCCGTCTTCCAAACTTGAGTGCGGGAAATTTGGTGCCCGAAAGAGGACTCGAACCTCCACTCCCTTGCGAGAACTAGCTCCTGAAGCTAGCGCGTCTGCCAATTCCGCCATTCGGGCACAAGTGCTGGATTGCGAGGCTTTTTCATTGTGCCCGCCGCTCCGGGCTTTGTCAACGCGGGCCGGAAAGGCTGCTTTTTATGCCGCGAAACCATCCCGCCTGTGACGGACAAGAGGCCTCGTACTTAAGTCTTTTTGTATAGGTCCCATGAATACAGAGGACTGGAAATTTGAATCTAAGGTGCTATACTCCGCCTAGAAACACTAGTACCCCTGTCGGCCCCCCTGGGGCGGACACTGCGGAACGGTTCCAACGGGAGGTTACCATGGATCCAACGACGCTATCGGGGCCGCTTCTTTACCTGCTGATCCTCTGGGGAGTCGTAACCGCTATCTTCCTGTTCCTTCTGCTTCGGAGAAGCCTGCTCGCCAGCCATGAAGACGACCAGATCTTTCTCGATGCGGCAGAAGAGCACATGGCCAGGGAACAGCGCGAGTTGGTGGCAAAGATCGACGCCCTCTCCAAGCCCCTTATGGGCACGGGCATCCTGGCAGGCGTTTTGCTGCTGGTCATTGCGGGGATGTGGCTCTACAGTGGGCTGAAGAACTTCTAGTTCCTCGGGAAGGCCCCCGCTACCGCGAAGCGTCAGGGCGCCGCCGGTTTTGCAGGCGCGTCCGCAGGCTTCGCCGGAGGAGCTGCTGGTGGCGGGGCTGATGCGAGCGAAGTGTGGTTGTGCACGATAACCCAGTGGTTGCTGCGCTTTTCTAAGACCATCGTCGTATGGCCCTGCGATGCATTCGGCTGGCCATCCACAACGCCAGCAAAATCCCACTGGTAACACGCCCACGCCACCGTTCCGCTCACCTTGATGTACGTATTCGAGCGGTCCATCCGCACCTGCTTCATGCGCGCCCGCTGCTCCTGGTAGACAGCGAGATAGTTGGTCCAGCCAAGTATGGGGGGCGCCCAGGAGCCATTCACGATCGAGACATCATCGGCATAATCCTTGTGCAGCTTCTCGATGTCCCCAATCTGCCAGGCGCCCAGCATTTCCGAAAGCATGTAATCAATCTGCTGCTCATCGGGCAGGGGAATCATCATATTGGAAGTATCCGCAGGGGGAGAGGTGTCCTTTTTCTTTTTCTTTTCCTTCTGTGCCGCAGCTGGCGACGCACAAGTCAGGAAGAGCGCGGCGGCAAAGAGCAACAGAATCGTTGTCTGGAAGATGCGGGCGGCGGGACAAATTACAAAATATTTCTTCATTCGCGTGCGGCTCCTCTGGCAGAAGAGAATAGCACGGCGACTCGAACGCGGCGGCGATGTGCCCAGTTGGTTTACTTTGCCCGGGAAGCGCCGAGAAGATTGACAAATAGGCGGTACGCTCCGGGAACTCCTTCCGGCAATTGGCGGAAGAAAGCGAGTCCTGTGTAGATGTATGTTCCTCTTCCGAAGTGCGCATAAACGAGCCCGCCGTTCAGCTCGGGCTCACCCGGATCGTTCATGGCCAGCAGCGGCGTGTATTTTGAATCGAACTGCGTCCAGAAATAGAGTCCGCGCTCCTGCACCCAGCCCTTGAAATCATCCTGCGTAATCTTGTTGGGACGATTCAGCAGCGGATCAGGCGGCCTTAGAAATTTGACCGGGGAATTCTCGTCGGTGATGCGCGGCAGCGGCCGGGGAGCCGCCGGCTCTCCCCCTTTCGCAGGCGGTGCCGGCGGCGAAATCAGGGCCGGGTACGGCGCGTATTTGAATTTGTCCCACGCTAATTCGCGCTGGTACTGCACCACGAGCGTGCCGCCTTTCGAAACGTAATCCAGCAACCGCTGGTTTGCGCCCGCGAGTTCAGGCCGCAGTTCGTACGCGCGAACGCCGACCACGATGGTGTTGTACTTCGACAAATCGCCGAAGTTCAGCGCCGCGGCGTCCAGTTGTTCCACGCGGATCCCCAGCATCTTCAGCGCTTCCGGAACGCGCTCGCTCTCCGCGTTGACGTAACCGACGCGCAAATTCTGCGGCACGCTCACCGCGAATGCATGAACCATGCACTGCACCGGTTCGCTCCAGAGCTGGGTCGGCAACGTCGGCAACGGCTCCAGAGATGTCGTAAATCTCTCCGACCTTATGCTTCGAGATCGATCGGCGGCGCGTTCGGCGTACGCAAAAATCTTGTATTTTCCCGCGGCGAGTTTCAGCGGGGGCGTCACTGTCAATCGCACATACCGGTCGCCCGTGCCATCAAATTTCAATGCGGCGGCTGCGTCCGTCCTCCATCCTTTCGGCACGGCAAGCCCAATGCGCACCTGACCCGGCTGCGTCGCATACGAATGCACGTGAAGCAAGACATCAAGCGGTTTTCTTGGCTTGGCCACGATTTCAATCGCCTGCTTCGGCTCGACCGCCAGCGTATACGCCGGCACGATTCGTGGCGTCATTCGGTCCGCTCGTGTGGAGGTCGCGTGCACGCTGGTCACGGGCGAAGAAACCGTGAAGGCGTAACCGTTGATGACCGCTTCCTGAGTGGCAGTTACGAGTGGTGGCGGTTCCGGCAAAGCCGCGTCGGAAACGCGCGTGGCCCCTTGCGGATTTTTCGCTGCCGAAATCGTAGAGCGAAAGGTGCCGCCGGCTTCCGGTTCTTCCTTCGCGACGGTCCACTCCGCCGGAAGCAACAACGATGGCTTCCCAAAATCTCCCGCAATGCCTTCGCGATGACGCGCCTCCGTTCGAACTGTAAATGTTTCTCCGATGACGATTTCGCTTCGATCGGCGCTCGCCTCTAGCCGCACGCCCGCTACGAGGGCCAACGCTCTGTCAATTTTTTCCCGCTTCCGTTGCAGACTTCGAGCGAGGGACACCACCGGGGCTGGCGTCTGCGAAGAAACAGAAGGCCGCGGCACTTCGTCGATCTTCTTCCCCGCTACTACCAGTGAATCGGCCGCGGCTTTCCAATCGAGCCGCAAAGCCGCATCACGAGCCGTCGCGACGGCCGTGCTGACCGTGCGCATGAGCGGGTCCACGCCCATATTCCCCATTTCATAGTCTTCATCGAGTGCGCCGAGCGGTTGCGCCAGCACTGCAGGGTCCAGCTCGCCGCCATCTTCCCGTTTGAGCGCGATCGGCCGCCGCAGGAAAGGCGAGCCCAGAAATCCGGTGATTCCCTGCGTGCGATGATTTGCAAACCCATCGAGACCGATTTCTCTCCAGGACTTGCCGTACAGCGGCGAAATCTCATCCAGCGGCAAAAAATAGCCCTGCGGTTTCTCGCTTCGATCCAGGTCCAGCACGAGCACAGGCTTGCGATCGCCCCACGGTCCTAAATCCGGCTGTTCGGATGCCGCTCCTGGCAGTTTAGAAGCTGGATCCGCGGCCAGTTGCACAGCTTTTGGTGTAAGCAAGCCTGCGGCCTGATGGTGGCCATGTCCGCCGTGCACTCCACCCCACCCATTGATGACGATGTTCGGGCGGAAGCCGCGAATGACGCGGACCATGTCCTCGAGAACCTGGTCGCCCCAGACTTTTTCGGTTTCCTCCGGAGTTTTCGAAAATCCAAAATCTTTCGCGCGCGTGAAATACAGTTTCACGCCGTACCCGCGCGTGGCGGCAAGAAGCTCCTGTGTTCGAATCAGTCCCAGTTGCGGTGCTTGTTCCGGGCCAAGGTCATTTTGCCCCCCTTCACCGCGGGTCAAGGAAAGGAGAGCCACATCGGCGTGCAGACCGCGCGCGAGATAGGTCAAGGCCGCGCCGGATTCATCATCCGGATGCGCGGTGATATAGAGGATGCGCGTAGTAATCCTCGCGCTGTCGATCGCTTCAATAGTTTCGGCGAGGCCGGGGCCCGTGCCCGGAGCGGGAGGGAATTGTGCGGTTACGCGCGTGAACATCAGTAGCGCCGCGCACACGGACAATAAGACGCGCTGAAGTATGGACCCGGATATTTTCATTCGACGACCTCAGAGTTTGGCGCACCGAAAGGCCATTCCATCCGGATGCGCGCCTGCACCAGAAACACAATCAGCCCCAGGATAATAACCAGCAGGCCCCACCAAATGGCGCTTCCCGTATGCGAAAAAAGCCACAGCCAGCCCACGATGGTCAACAGCGCCGGCAGCGGGTACAACCACATCTTAAAGGGCAGCCGTTCCGGGGGCCAGCGCCGCCGCAGCAACATGACACCCACGGCCTGGCCGATGAACTGGATGATCAGGCGCATCGCTAGGACCGCGGTGATCACCGTCTGCAGCTTGAAGAGCAAGCTGAAGGTAAACGTCAGCGCGCCCAGGAACAACAGCGAAATATGAGGAAACTTTTCCTTGGGATGCACGCGCGCAAAAATCCGGAAGAAATTTCCGTCCAACGCCGCTGAATACGGCACGCGCGAATACCCCAGCATCGAGGAGAAGAGCGAAGCAAACGCGATCCACAGGATCATCAGCGTCGCGAACCACGCCGCAAACGGGCCGTAAAGTTTCTCGACGAAGGCGCTAACAATGAACGGCGAATCCTGTGCCTGCTGCCACGGCAAAACACCGAGAATGCACGTCTGCATGACGAGATAGAACACAGCAATTCCCATAATCGAAATGAAAATGCCGCGCGGAATGTTCTTCTCTGGCTCGCGAATCTCGCCGCCGAGGTGGCAGATGTTGTAGTAACCCCAGTAGGTGTAAATCGTGTTGATCGTGGCCGAACCCAGCCCGGCAAAGAATAGCCACGAAAAATTCCAGGTCCCGGGAGCATACGTGAAAACCAGCCGCGGATTGAAATGCGTGGCCCCGCCCCAGATGAGCCAAAGGATCGTGCCGACGACTCCGACCCACAGGAGCATCGAGATTTTCCCGATCGAAGTGATCCGCCGGTAGAGCAGCACGACGAGAACGATCACCAGCGCGCCGGAGACCGCTTTCTCTCCGTACTTGCCGAGCGGATGGAGGTAGGACGCATACTGAGAAAAACCGATCGCACCGGAAGCCAGGCTGAGCGGCGCCTGTATCAGCGTTTGCCAGACGAACAGGAACGACATCATCCGGCCGAAACGGCCCGGACCATACGCTTCGCGCAGGAATACGTAGCTGCCCCCCGCCAGCGGCATGGCCGCGCCGAGTTCCGACCACACGAAGCCGTCGAGGAGCGCCAGCACCGCTCCCGCAACCCATGCCAGCAGCGCTTGCGGCCCGCCCATCGCCTTGATGACCAGGGGAATCACGACGAATGGGCCGATGCCCACCATCTCGATCATGTTCAGCGCGACGGCCTCTTTCAGGCCCAGCCCGCGAACGAGATCGTTCTCTTCGGCTTTATTGCCTGTCATCATCGGTCCGCCGAGAATAGCAAATGCTCTTCGTGCCGCCTAACGCAGATTCTTCTGCGCCAGCCATTTCCGTTTGCAACTTTACTCGAACCCCTTAGACTCATTCGAAGCAGAGACACGTCATGCCTTCGATGCCAACGCTCCGTCCCGCCGCGCTCATTTTTCTTTTGCTCGGTTCGTTTGCCGCGCCTGCCGGCTTCGCCAAACTCACTCTGCCACCCGAGACGCCCGCCGTTCTCGACAAAATCTATTCCTTCGACATTGCCGGAGCCCTGGAAGCCGCGAAGCGCATGGAGCAAGAACGCCCCGATCATCCTTTGGGCTATCTTCTCGAAGCCGAAGGGCTGTGGTGGCGCATCTGGTGTGCCTCGGCGGAATTCAAATATGGAATGACCGACGCGCGGCACCGCGCTAAATATGCCGCGGATCAGCATTATTTTGAGCTGGCCGCCAAGGCCTCCTCGTTGGCCGAAGCGCAAAACAAACAGCACGAACCCCCAGAAATGCAGTTCTATGCGGGAATGGCCGATGCCGCGGCGGCGCGGCTCTATGCTCTTCGCGGCGAGAATCGCAACGCCGCCCGTGCCGGAGTCCGCGCCCGAGACCATTTTCTCCGCGCCAAAACTTTGGATGTCAGCCTCGCCGATGCCGACATGGGGCTCGGCCTTTACAACTATTACGTGGACACACTCAGCGCCATGGCCAGAGTCCTGCGATTTTTCATGGGTATCCCGGGGGGTTCCAAGCAGGAAGGCGTGAGGCTTCTCGAGCACGCCATCGCGGATGGTGTTCTGACTCCCAATCTAGCTCGCTTTTACCTCGCCCTGAATCTGCATCGTTACGATCTGCAATATGAAAAAGCGCTGAGTGTGATCGGTCCTCTCGCGGAAAAATATCCGGCGAATCCGCTCTTCCAACTGGCCCGCGGCGACCTTTACGCAAAACTTGGCCGGAAGGAACAGGCGCTAGCCTGTTATCGCACCGCAGGAGCTTTGGTAGTGTCCGATGCAGAGTGCCAGTCACGCGTACGTGAGTTGGTGCGCGTCTCGATCGAGGCCCTCGACACAACCAAAGGTCGCTGAGCCATCCTCCGGCAGCTCCCTCAGACATCTTGCAGCGCTCCCGACGATAGTGGTGTCATTTGAGTTTGACAAACAGCAAGCGCCAGCAGTCTCAAATGACACCACTACCCTCCCGACGTGAACATTGACCTGATCCCCACTGGAATGGTAAGCATGTAGGGTTGCGTGAGTCCCGAAATTCGGGGCCTCCGAGATTCCGCATAACGTGCGGCCTGAAGCAGGGGTGCAGATGGGCCGGCGAAGGTTCTGAGTGACCGCCAAACGGTCAACGCGCGGCGCGATTTCGGCATCTCACCCCCAAAGCACGCTGGCGCCGCGGGTTCCCCGCTGTTCGCCGAAGCAGGCCAGCCCTGACGCGGTCGGGGCCGCCAGAAAAGATCAAGGAGTATCAATGAAGCGGTCTTGGACAGCGTTGGCTGTCGCAGCAGTGGCGGTTCTCGCGGTCACGGGTTGCAACGATTACGGCAACACGTTTCAGAACAACACCGGTGCCACCATCCTATCGATTTCTCCCTCGGCTATCAGTGCAGGAAGTCCGGATTTTGTGCTCACCGTGAACGGTGGCACCTTTGTGGCTAAGACCGTGGTCCAGTGGAATGGTACAACCCTCGAGTCGACACTTCCGACCGATAGTGCGGGAAATATTCTGGGTAATATCATTACAGCAAAAGTTCCTGCGGCCTTGGTGGCAAAGTCTGGGCTCGCCACCATCATCACGCTGAGCCCCGCCAGGGGTGCCGGCACCAATGGTCTTTCCAACCCAGTCGCGTTCACCATCAATCCACCGCCGAACCCGCTGCCGGTTCTAACCAGTATCACTCCGAACACTGCAGTTGCCGGGGCCGCGACGACGAGCCTCTCACTGACCGGCTCCAGCTTCCTCTCCAGTTCAGATGCAACGCAGGCTTCTCAGGTGAGTTGGACCTCCGGAGCGACGACCACGAAATTAACTGCGGGAACCATCACTGCCACTCAGATTCAGGTATCGATCCCCGCCGGGTTGCTCACGGCTGCGGGCACTGCCACCGTTACGGTATTCAATCCAGGTTCTCCGGCGCCACCGGGCTGCACTGGCCTATGTAGCGGTGGTGGAGGCGGTGGCTCGAGTGCTCCGCAGACCTTCACGATTTGTGCGGCCGCGCCTTGCGTGGCGCCCGTAGCGGCAAGCACCACAGCCGCCGCGCTGGTTGCGGAAGAAACACCAGCGGTGAGTCTCGATGGCCGATATGTTGCCTACACCGCCGCACAAAATGACCGCGCGCAGGTTTTTCTGCGTGACACCTGCGAAGGCGCGGCCACGGGCTGCCAGCCGCGTACCACTTTGCTCTCCGTCACGGCCGACGGCAACGCGGCAAACGAAGAAAGCCACACGCCTTCGATGAGCGCGGATGGCCGGTATGTCGCCTTCAGTTCGGCTGCGACCAACCTGATCGAAAATGCCCCCGCGGGACGGCAAATCTACTTGCGCGATACTTGCGCCGGGGCGGGGGAGTCGTGCAAGTCCTCAACGCAACTCATTTCTGCCGATTCGAGCGGCGCGTTAGTCGGAACGCAGAGCATTCTCCCTTCTGTAAGTTCCTCGGGAAGATTTGTCGCCTTCCTGGCCATTACCCCAAGCCATTCCTCCCCTCCGGCAAAAAGCTCGGTGAACGCAAGCAACAGTGGCTACCGCCAGGTATTCATTCGCGATACGTGTTTGGGCGCGGCCAACTGCGCTCCAAAGACGACTCGCATCTCACTTCAGCCTGGTGATGGCACGGGAAGCGAAGGGAAGCCCGCCACCCCCGCGTTGAGCGGCCACGCGAATCACGTCGCGATTTCAGGCGGCAATGCTACGACTCTCTTCCAGCGTTCCGTCGCCGTCGACGACCGCGTCTTCCTGGCCATCGCGAACCAACAACCGTAAAAATTCTGTTTGGATTTTCCGCTACCGTCGGTCATCGCCCATTGAACCGTAGCAGCCGCGGCAAGGTTTTCATTTCACTTCAATTAAATCGCACCTTAATATCCGCTCGCTTCTCCAGGTGCACCGAATCGATGAAACGCACCTGCCGGTCATCCAGCGTCAAGATCATCGAACTCGTTCGAATGCCTTCCCCGAAGAACCGCACGCCCTTCAGCAAATTTCCATCCGTCACGCCCGTGCACGCAAAAATCATTTTCCTTCCGGGGGCCAGGTCCTCGGTGTCGTAAATGCGCTTCGTATCTTTCACCCCCATTTTTGCCAGCCGTTCGGCGTGCTCCGGTTTGCTCACCACCAGCCGCGCCAGGATTTGCCCGTTCAAGCAGCGCAGCGCCGCGGCCGTCAACACGCCCTCCGGCGCACCGCCCGTTCCCATCACCGCATGCACTCCTGTCCCGATGACCGCGGAAGAAATTCCCGCCGAGAGATCACCATCGCCAATCAGCCGGATGCGCGCCCCCGCCGCACGAATGTCCGCGATGATCTTTTCGTGCCGCGGCCGGTCCAATACCACCACGACGAGGTCCTCAACATCTCTCTCCAGCCGCTTCGCGATCGACTTCAAATTGTCCGCCACCGGTGCATCCAGGTCCACCGCGCCCTTGCACGATGGCCCCACCACCAGCTTCTCCATGTACAAATCCGGCGCATGCAGCAAGCCGCCGCGGTCGCTGGCGGCTAGCACGGCGATGGCATTTGCGGCTCCCGTCGCGCAGAGGTTCGTTCCTTCCAGCGGATCCACGGCGATGTCCACCTGCGGAAACAAGGCCTTCGGCGCGTGCGTGGCCAGCCCCACTTTTTCTCCGATGTACAGCATCGGCGCTTCGTCCCGCTCGCCTTCGCCGATTACGATCGTCCCGTCGATCTCCACTGAATCCATGGTTTTGCGCATCGCTTCCACGGCGACTTCATCCGCATGATGCCGGTCGCCGTATCCCATCGTGCGCGCTGCCGCAATCGCGGCGTTTTCCACCACCCGCAAGAAATCCAGGCTCAGTTGTTCTTCCATGGAAAGGCGTCTCCGATTTGCTGCGTCAGGGGTTTGCCCCGGCTGTCCGTGGCGCGCGCCATCATAAGCCAAAGCACAGTTATCCGTCGACAATTTACGATTCAGAGAGCATCTTGCAAGCCAGAAGTCGGCCCCTTTACAATGCGAGAATGTTCGACACACACCGGTTCTTGCTTTTCTTTGCCGCTGCTTTGGTTCTGGCCATCACCCCAGGGCCGGGAATTTTTTACGTTCTGGCGCGCAGCCTCGCCGGAGGCCGCCGTGAAGGCATCCATTCTTCCTTCGGCACCCTTGTTGGCGGATTCTTCCATGTCTTGGCCGCCGCGCTCGGCGTCTCCGCGATCCTTGCCGCTTCCGCCGTGGCATTTCACAGCGTCAAGTTTGCAGGCGCGGCGTATCTGGCTTGGCTCGGCATCCGCATGATCCGCACGCGAAATGCGGAAATGACTGTCAGCGCGTTGCAACCCTCGCAGGGCGCGTTTCGGCAGGGGATTCTGACCGAAGTTCTCAACCCAAAGACGGCTCTGTTTTTCCTGTCCTTCATTCCGCAATTCATCGCCCCCGAACGCGGCCATGTTTTTCTGCAATTCATGGTTCTCGGCGTTTTCTCTGTGATCCTCAATACGGCCGCCGACCTTCTTGTGGTTGTCCTCGCCGCTCCGCTCGAGCGCAAACTCAAAGGCAGCGTGCGCTTTCGCCGCAGCCAGCGCATTGCTTCCGGCCTCGGCATGATCGGCCTCGGCGCTTACGTCGCCCTCGCCGACACCAAGTAATCCGTGGTGGCCCTGCTTTTTCTCTTGGCCTTAATCATCCAGATACCGTGCGCGGCCATCAAACCTCCCCTTGGCTGCGACAGTTTATCCTGAGCTCTCTCTCACGGTGGGACTCGGCTACAATGCTGCCCGGAGGACCCATGTCCAAATCGCGCAGGCACTTCTTGACTCAGACTTCGCTCGGTCTCCTCGGCGCAGCCGTCGCCATTCATTCGAACACACAGGACCATCCCAGCGAAATCGCGCAAGACCCTACACAACTCCCGCCCGGCGCGCCGCCCGCTTTCGGCACCGGCCCCGCCGTCGGCCCCGAAGTCTCGCCCGCGACCTTCGCCGAAGCTGAAAAACTAGTGCAAGTGAAGCTCTCAAGCGCGGATCGCGCCATGGCCGCCCAGACCTGGCGCGTCAACCTCGCTTCCGTCTACGAGCGCCGCACCGGCCCTCGCACCATCGCTCTCGAACCGACCCTCGCGCCGTGGTCGCGCTACCATTCCGTCTTGCCCGGCCAGCCCGCCGGCCCGCAGCGCGATCAATTCATCCGTACCAAATCCGATCCCGGCCCGCTGCCCTCCAGCGATGCAGACATCGCCTTCGCTCCCGTGACCCAGCTCTCCCGCTGGATCGAGCAGCGCAAGCTCACCTCCGAACGCCTCACGCAAATCTACCTCCACCGCATCGAGCAGTTCGATCCCAAGCTGCGCTGCATCATCACGCTCACCCGCGATCTGGCCCTCACCCAAGCCAAAAAGGCCGACCAGGAAATCGCCGCTGGAAAATATCGCGGCCCGCTTCACGGCATCCCCTGGGGCGGCAAGGATCTTCTGGACACCGCCGGAATCCCCACCACCTACGGCGCCGAACCGTTCCGCAATCGCATTCCGAAAGACAACGCCACCGTCGTCAAGCGCCTTCACGCCGCGGGCGCCGTGCTCATCGCCAAGCTCAGCCTCGGCGCGCTCGCCCTCAACGACATTTGGTTCGGCGGACAGACCGTGAACCCGTGGCTCCTGGAAGAAGGCGCATCCGGCTCCAGCGCCGGACCCGGCGCCGCCACCGCGGCGGGCCTCGTCGGCTTTTCCATTGGCAGCGAAACCGGCGGCAGCATCGTCAGCCCCAGCATGCGTTGCGGCATCACCGGGCTGCGCCCCACCTACGGCCGCGTGCCCCGCACCGGCGCGATGACCCTCTGCTGGTCGCTCGATAAGCTCGGCCCCATGACCCGCACCGTTGAGGACGCGCTCCTCGTGCTCCAAGCCATCTCCGGCCCGGATGCAGGAGACGTTTCGAGCGTCCCCAGTCATCTGGACTTCGACGCGAGCGCAAGCAGCAAGGGCTTGCGCATAGGCTATTTCCCCGCATGGATGAAAGAAAGTCCCGCCACCGACGTGGACCGCGCCGCTCTGGAAACCATCAAGAAACTCGGCATGATTCCCGTGGAAGTCGAGCTACCCAATTGGCCCTACAACTCGCTCAACGTGATTCTTTTCGCCGAAGGCGCCGCGGCTTTCGAAGAGCTCACCCTCACCCACGGCATCGACCAGCTCAAAGTCCAAACCCCCGACGCCTGGCCCAATCTTTTCCGCCAGTCGCGTTTCCTCTCCGCCGTGGATTTCGTCCAGGCCGATCGCTTCCGCCGCAAAGTCGCCCAGGAAATGGCCCGTATCTTTTCTCAAGTGGATTTGCTGCTCGTGCCTTCGCTCCGCGACGAAATGCTCACCATCAGCAACCAGACCGGCCACCCGTCGCTCACCCTGCGCGCCGGATTCGTTCAAGTCGCCGAAGCGCGTTCGGACTGGGCCCCCGATCCGAAAAATCCCCTGCCCAAATTTTCTCCCCCGCGCCGCGTCCCCCACGGCATCACCTTAATCGGCCGCCTCTTCGAGGAAGGCACTCTCGGCCGCGCTGGCCTCGCCCTCGAACGCGCCTTCGCCGTCGCCGCCGAGCGCCCGCCTTCCTTCTGATCCGCCGCGTAGCACGCGAAAGAAGTTTCTCCGGTTAGCCGGCGATACGTCCAGAAAACTGTCTTTCACTTCACACGACGGCGGGTGGAGTACCCTTAACATAGCCGCCGGGTGCCCGCAGCTTTCGCTCTAAAGCGCGTTTTTTGCGCTTCGGATTTAAAAAACAGGGGGAGGGGGTGTTATTGTTAACTAGACATCCGACGAAGGGTGTCTGCCCCCGGCGACCATTGGGAGCCGCGACTCTCTGGTTCCCGGTAAGGGAATCTAGCCTACGAAGCACGTCACTTGCTGTCCAGCGGCTGCAGCTTCGCATTCACCAGAAACGGATCATCGAACTCTGTCATCTCGCCCCAGCCTTTGCCCAGCACTGGCAACAGCCGCGCCGAGAGCGGCTTGTGCCACTTCACCGCCAGGCTGGCCATGTCGCCGATAATGAGCGATAGCTGCTCCGCGCTGATGTCGCCCGGCAGAGGAACGGTGTCGAGTCCCGTGCCGCACACTGCGGAATAACCCAGTAGCGCATCGATGGAAATACGCCCCTCGCTCCACCGTTGCGCCAGCCGCGTATCTTCCAGGATGGGCAGCATCAAGCCGGAGTAGCCCGTTTGCTTCACCTTGACGTTTTGGACCGCCGCGGTAATCGTCGCGGCCGCCGTCAGCGTCCCGCTCAAGCCGACCGGCTCCGTCGTTAAATTCTCAATGGCCGCGCCGATCGAAACGTCTCCCGACGGCGCCGGCGAAAGATCGATTCCCATGTACGCCCAGCCGGTATCCATATCAATTCGCCCCGCGTGCCGTTCGATGTCGAACGCGCTGTTCACCAGCGAATCCGTCAGCCGCTGCTTCGCCGTCGCGAGGTCCGGCGCATCCTTGAACGCCGCCGCCACCACGTTCGCTGATTCCAGCGCGATCGCGAATTGATGTCCGAATCCGGTATGGTACGCCGCCGGAAAAAATGGCGTCAGCGGCGGCACCATCGCGATCGCCGCGAAATGGAAATTGCCCTGGCTGTGTAGTGTCGATTCTTCCAGTTTTTTCATCACGCGCGCCGCCGCGCCCACGGCTTTCCAGTTCACGCCGTCCTCGCCCGCAACGGCGAGGCTCGCGTTCAACGATTTCGTATTGCTCAAGATTTCCGCAAGCAGGTCCGCTTGCGCTTCGCTGTCGCCCGGATTCAGCATCGCCGGTCCGATCGACACCGCAAATTTTTCCTTTTGGGCCAGCGCGTCGTATTCCTTGAAGAACGCCACGGCCTGTTGCGTCGTCAATCCTTTCGTGTACTCCGGGAACGGCTGCGTCGCAATCCGGATCGTCTGCACCTGGTACCCGCGCGATTCAAAGGTCACCTGCGCGCGTTTCAGCATCTTTAACGCATCCGCCACCTGCTCCTTGTATTGCGCCCGGTCCAAATTGATAAATGCCGTAATCGCTCGTATCTTCGGCCTGTCCGGTTGTGTTGCGTTCTTTTGCTGCGCTTGGATCGCAGAGCAGGAACAAGTCGCGACAACCAAAAGCGCGATCGAAACGAAATGCCGAAGTCGAATTCCAGAGCGCGATTGCATAAGGGGACTCCTGTAGGGCGCGATATATCGTGCCCTTACAGCTTACAAGATTCGGTGGTCGCATAGATTGGTTGGATGGAAATGTAGGGCGGACTTCAGTCCACCCTTCTTGGTCTCTATACAAATGCCGCGATGCCGGTGATGCGCTCGCCGATCACCAGTTTGTGAATGTCGTTCGTGCCTTCGTAGGTGTACACGCTTTCGAGATTGTTCATGTGCCGCATGATGCAGTAATCGTCCACGATGCCGTTCGCGCCGAGGATGTCGCGCGCCTTGCGCGCGGTGTCCAGCGCAATCGCCACGTTGTTCATCTTCAGCATCGAGATGTGCGACGGATCCGCTTTGCCATTGTCCTTCAATCGCCCAACATGCAGCGCGAGTAACTGGCCCTTCACAATCTCCGTAATCATCCATGCCAGTTTTTCCTGCACCAGTTGATGCGAAGCGATGGGCTTGTTGGCAAACTGCTTGCGCGTCTTCGCATACTGCAGCGCCGTGTCGTAACACGCCATCGCCGCGCCCAGTGCGCCCCAGCCGATTCCGTAACGCGCTTGGTTCAAGCAACTCAGCGGCCCTTTCAATCCGACAACGCCGGGCAAAAGATTCTCTTTCGGAATTTCGCAGTCGGTGAACGCGAGTCCCGATGTCACCGAAGCGCGCAGCGACCATTTTCCGTGCACGTCCCAGGCCTTGAATCCCGGCGTGCCTTTTTCGACGAGAAACCCGCGGACCCTGTCGTCCTCGCCTTTGGCCCACACGACCGCGACGTCCGCGATCGATCCGCTCGTGATCCACATCTTCTCGCCGTTCAGAATATATTTGTTGCCCTTCTTCACCGCGCGCGTCAGCATCCCGCCCGGGTTCGATCCAAACTGCGGCTCCGTCAAACCGAAGCAGCCGATCGCTTTTCCTTGCTGTAAGAGCGGCAGCCATTTGTTTTTCTGCGCGTCACTCCCATACGAAAGAATCGGATACATCACCAGCGCGCCCTGCACTGAAACAAAACTCCGCAATCCGGAGTCGCCCCGCTCGAGCTCCTGCGTCATCAGTCCGTATGCGACGTTGGACATTCCCGCACAGCCGTAACCATGCAGGTTCGCGCCAAAAAATCCCAGCTCGCCAAGTTGCGGAACCAAATGTTTCGGAAAAGTCGCCTCGCGGCTGTGCTTTTCGATGATGGGAATAATTTCGTTTTCGACGAATTGCCGCGCCGTCTGCCGCACGAGTTTCTCTTCGTCGTTCAACTGCGAATCAAAATCGATAAAATCGACGCCGCCGTATCCCGCCATACTTCTCTCCTCGTTTCTGGCGGCCGCAAAGCGGCCGACGCGCGCAGAAATAGTTGGTGCGCTTTACCTTCGGCCACTCGTGATAGGTTCGCAGGAAAATGATCTGCTGCTCTGCTGCGGGCGCCGTTCCCTGAGTGCGTCCCGTTCGGCCGCAATTCCGGCACGGCAATTGTAGCAAGCCCGCGAAAGGGGCAGCAACAAACTGTGCCCGCGAGCGGCTGTCAATCTGAGGGATTGCTCATTCCCCAAAAACGGAGTTGCAATGGCGATTTTCCAGAGTTGGGGATTCCGGCTGTGCACCACTCGACTTGTTACGTTTTTACCCCTCAAGAAAGCTGGTGTTCACCGAACCTCTACTAGAAGAACATTTAACAGCCATGCTTTCAAGAGGTTACACGACTCTTGTGCTTGGTCTTCCAAGTGCACCTTCTTGAAGTGCAATGAAACTGAAGTGCGTTTCGCAGGGCGCCAGAAAGACACCTGCGGGGGAAAGAGCCTTGTTTACTGATTCCAAGAATTCTCCGAGGCAAAAGAGCCGAATGCGCGGATTCACTATGCTGGAGCTCGTCGTCGTGGTGGCCGTGGTCATGGTCATCACTGCCGTGAGCATGCCCTCTTTCCTGCAGGCCATGCGCAATTACCAGCTGAATGATGCCGCTACGAAGGTGGCGGGCGTGCTGAACTTCACCCGTTACGAAGCCATCCGGCTAAACGTTCCTGCCGCGAACCCACAGAGAGCCAGGACTCTTCTGACGGCGGCTGGCACCTACGTCTACACAGATTCCAACAATAGCAACTCGGTGCAAAATACGGAAAAACAAGTCCTTTTCTCCCAGAACGTCAATTTGGCGGCTCCCGCTCTTCCCCCGAACACTGCGGGCCTGGCTGCTGCAGTAGGTGTCGCAGCCTTGACCAACGTGTCCATCACAACTGGCTCAATTTCTTTCGACCACCGGGGGGCGGTCACACCAGCAGCGGTGAACGTGCTTTACGTTGGGAACCTCGCGTTTCCGAATCTGGGCTATCGGGCCGTGGTTCTGCTTCCATCGGGGTCGGTACAGATATGGAGCACCGATACGAGCGGAAATTGGCGGCAGCTCAACTAAACGGAGACGAAAAGGATAAGTATGCAACCGAAACCTAGCAAGACACGCTGCAAACAGAGCGGCTTCACAATGATCGAGATGCTGATCGCCACGGTTGTGTTTCTGGTGGGTCTCGTGGCCGTGGCGCAGCTCGTGCCGCTTTCGATCCGTTTGAATGGAGCCAATCGCGACGATTCCACCGCTCTGGTGTTCGCCCAGCGTGAATTGGTTGCAATGGCCGATCAGCCGCTCACCTCCGCTTCTTTCCAGGACCCTCAGGGAGTCTTGTGCGCCCCGGTAGGAACCGTCTGCAACCTGGGGAATGTCGCTACGCCGAAAGTGCCTGTCGGCAGCCCGGTGGTGATGCTCAACAACGCCGTGCCGATGATCGACTTCACGGCGGCGGCTGTTCCGAACTATAGCTTCAACTATGTAGATCCCAACGATCCTTTCGGATTGTCCTACGACGTTCGCTGGGCCGTCATCACTTACGCCAACGCTGGAAATGCAACCGGGAAGCGTTTCATCGTAGGCGTACGCCGGCGCGGCGGCAATGCACCCTTTTTGCCCGTGACTCTTGACACCATGGTGGAAAAATGAAGCTCACGCATAAGCAGGCACAGCAAACGGGCTTTACGCTGATTGAATTGATGATTTCCGTCGCTATTTTTGTCGCCATCAGCGGGGCCATCTTCGGCTTGCTGGGGCAATCACAGAAATCATTTCAGACCGAGTCGCAGCTTCTTAGCTCTTTTCAAGAAGCCCGGCTAGGATTGGATCAGATCGTTCGTGATGCCAATGCTTCCGGCTATCCACCACTGAATCATTTCGACGTACCTCCCGCCGCGGATAAGTATACCGCCGGGCCGCTTGGCTGGGCGCCCGGCTATCTTACGCCAGCCCCTTGCCTCATTGGCACCGCGGGCGGGGGGACATGCACAACCCCGGGCGACTTTGACGTGATTTTTGAAGGGGACGTCGATGGCACCGGCGTGAAATGGATCCGTTATCAATTAGTGGGCACGACTCTCTTTCGCGGAGTGGCGAATAAGACAGTGGGCGGCGACCCCGATGCGGCCACCAATGCCGCGTCAGGCGTGCTGCTTCCTTACGTGACGAACGTAGTGAACAATCCCGGGGCCGCGCGGATCGCGCAATTCCAGGCCGCCTATCCAGGGATGTTCCCGGGCGGAGTTGCGCAACCCGTGTTCCAATTCACTTGTGATACTGCCGCTGGCACGGTGCTTTGCACGGCTGCCGGAGGCAGCAATTCCCCAGTGAACGTCCGCGACATCGAAATCACACTCATTGTCATGACCACTCAGCGGGACGCCCAAACGCAAAAGTTGCGTCTGGTGGAGCTGAACGGACGCGGGCACCGCATCAATCCGAACCAGTAAGAGTTATGGAGAACGCCATGAAATCCAATCTCATCAACCGCCGCAAGCATTCGGAGTCGGGAGTCGCACTGCTCATCGCGATTTTTGTCCTGATGCTCGTCAGCGTGGTCGCGATTTCGCTGATTGTCGCCTCCGGAGGGGAAAGCGCCCTGGCAGGCAACTACCGCTCCTCGACCAGCGCCTTTCTCGCCGGTTCAGCCGGATTGGAAGAGGCCCGCGGACGTTTGCTGTCCGGTAATGGGGACTATCTCAACAACACCATAGCCAATTTCATACCCACGGCGGGGCCACTCAACCTGGGCCAGGTCCGTTACATCGTGAATCCTGCTGCGGGCGAAAACGCGGCGACCTTGCTGGCGACCTATCCGGACACCGAGTATGCGACCGAGTTTGGCGCGGCTCCCATCGCCGGGAATGTGCTGACCGTCCCCTCCGTGTCCAAAGTAGTTTCCGGCGGCACAACGTACTATGGGCCGCTCTTCAAATGGGTCCGCATTACGCCGGCCACGGAAAAATCCATCCAGACGGACGTTAACGGCGGAGGGCTGGATAATACCGCTCCTCTATACTACGATGGAGCTCACCTGCCGAAGCCAAGCCTCATCGTCCCCCCCATGATCGGGCTCGTTCCAAACCCGCCAGCCACGGCAAAGCAGGCGTACGAAATCACGGCTCTGGCAGTCCTGCCAAATGGCACCCAAAAAACTGTGCAATATGTGGTGGCTGCGCAGACATTTAATCTCAGTTTTCCTTCGGCCTTGACCTTGTCTGGAAAAAACATCGCTTTTGCGGGCGCCAATTCGAATGTGTACTTCGATAATGGAACGGACGGAAGCGGCAACCCCCCCGCAGTTCCCGGTTGCGTCATTCCGAACCCCCCTGCTTCGTTCCCAGCCATCGGGGTGACGGAGCCTCAAGGTGGTACTACTAACATGGCAAGCGTAATCGCCGGCCTTCCGCGGCCGGACCACTATACCGGCGGAGGTCTCGCCACCCCGAGCGTGAGCGATACGATCACCCTCCCTTCGTCGCTCCAGACACCGGACAGCCTCAATACACTCGTTCACGATATCTCGAAAGTAGCAACGGTTATCAACCCACCGACAGGCACAGCTTCAGCTTCGGATTTGCCGGCGATGTCCGCTAATAATCCCGCGACTATCGTGGTCGACGGTAACCTCGACTTGAGCTCCACCGTAGGGTATGGGTTGCTCGTGGTCACGGGGAATTTCAAGTACAACGGTAACTCCGGTTGGAAGGGAGTTATTTTGGTGGTCGGAGATGGTACGACCACGTTCACCGGACTCGGCGGCGGTAATCAAGAATTCGACGGCGCGGTTTTTGTGGCTTCCATCAAAGATGCTAACGGCAATCTTTTGTCCCAAATGGGAAACGTCGGTTTCAACATCTCCGGAGGCGGCGGAAACGGCATTTATTACAATAGTTGCTGGATCAACAGGGCGCAGCCAACGGTGACGTACCAGGTTCTTTCGTTCCGCGAGTTGTTCTAGAAATTCAGGATGAGAAAACGAAAATGAAAACGAAAATGAAAAACAGTTTTCTCTTTAGGGCAATCCTGGCGTCGGCCGCGGCTCTTGGACTGTCGGCCCCCGCCTTCGCCCAGAGCAATTCACAAAAAAAGACGCCGCCGGCCAAGCAAGCCAAAGCGGCGCCGAAGCCGCACAAAGTTTGGACCGACGACGAAATTGGATCTCTGCGCTCGCCTGCGAATGCCTACCTGGACGCGAAGTATAGCCAGGCTGCCAGAACTGGCGACTCGGAGCAGCCTGAGCCTGCGGCTGCGAAGCCCAAACCGCATACTGCGTCTCCCGCATTGTCGAACCCTAAA
>JACXTT010000237.1_pt1 | contig 90337 bp, 66 predicted proteins | sample 9270951 | NCBI WGS metagenome assembly JACXTT01 (sample SAMN15532306, study PRJNA645909) | rock metagenome | isolation source: weathered quartz diorite | place: Puerto Rico | collected 2017-06-21 | reverse complement strand
CGGCGGAGGTCATGAAGCCGGTCAAGACTTGGCATGAACCCGCGACATAGTGACGGAATGAAATGGCAACTCCTTGCAAACAAAATAGTTCGCTCCGACGAGCGCGGAAGTTAGGCTAGTGTGCGGTGCTCTCGAGGAGGCGGAAGAAAGCCCCGCGCTCGCACTCTTGGCAAATTCGCAAGCGATCCCCCGTGCGAGCGACCTATCAAGGCATTGCAGCCGCGGGGAGAGAGCGAAATTGACTGACTCCGGGATCGCCGGGGAGAGACACTCGTTTGATCATCTTCAGCGTCTGGGTATCATAAATGTCGAGGAACGCACCAGCTGATGGTAGATAAAGCTTCTTGCCGTCATGTGAAATATTGGCAACATACTTGGTTCGGTCGAGATTCTCAACGGCGACAATTTTCTTGTTTTCCAGATCCACCACAACCAGCTGGTTCATGACCAGATAAGCGCGCTTTTGATCCGAGGAAACCACCGAAGAATACACGGGGATCGCCGGGCCCAGATCCAGCAACTCAAGCTTGCCAGTGTCCACGTTTAGGTTGGCCAGCCCCATGAGTTCCTTATTAAGAATGGGGTCGTTAGTGAAATATGGAATGCTAACGATGCCGCTCTGCTCGTACTGAAGAAAGAAAGGCAAGGTATCCAGCGCTCCCCGATTGGGGCTGTCTCCGCTCATCAAAGGAATCTTGCTGGTGATGCGCTTTTGCATAAGATCGATGTAGTAAAGATCGCGACCCCAGGCAACCAGGCGGCTTTCGTCTGCGGGGGCGAACAAACTCACTACAGCCTCGGGAAGTTCAAGGATTTTTTGTGTCTGGTGGGTATGGAGGTCAACTGACCAGACCTGCGGCGGTAGCACTCGATATTCATCCGGCAGGAGTCTGGCCTGCAGGACATGGACAAACAGCCGGTCAGCTTTCCGGCTCAAGGTCATCCCATAGATATTCAGGCGAGTGCCCGGAGCGGCCAGGTTGATGACATCCTCCACCTCGTGGGTGGTGAGATTGACAACCTCTATCTGCTGGCGTGCTTCCGTCGTCAGGTAGACGCGTTTGCCATCCGGAGATGGGACGATCTCTTTAGGAGAATGCCCCTTGGTAGGAATCTGGGCTACGACTTCGTCGCGGGCAGAATCGACCACCAGGATCGAATGCGGATGGATGCCGATGACGAACAAGTCCCCGCGTTCTCGATCCTGCCCACTCGCGCTGGAAGCGAGCAAGAGCAGCACGATAACACCGAGAAACCTTGAACGGAGCATGTTTGCGCGCATAGCAGCGCCCTATTTACCTTCGGGGAAAATCACATCCAAGTTGCGCCAGTCCCGTTCGGCAGCTGCACACTTATCCGACCACTCCAGGTAGTTGGTCAGCTGATCCGGCACCTGTGCCGGCCACCAGCAGTCGTCATAGCAGCCGTACAGATCAGACTCAACGGGCTGGCACAGTCCGGTCACCGAGCCCGCGCTGTCAGTTTCCCAACCGGGATCGAACACCAGCGAGCAGCCTAGTGGTTGGTTCTGCATGGCGCGGACATCCGCATTCTTGCTTCCGGTCTGCTCCCCTTCTTTCTTTTCGATCAGCCTGGCCTTCTTGTTGAGCGGTTTGATGTGTTTCATTTTTTCTACGCTCCTCGCTTATCGATGAAATTCTCAATAAATCCTGGATTCTTCTCCATGATCCGAACATAAGCCTGCAGCCCCATGTCGATCCAAGTACGGATCCATTCGCAGTAATGCGGATTGCCGTGGTAGAGATCACCGTAGCGGGTAAAGGATTCATGATGGCAGCCACCCGAGCACACGTGGCGCACCCAGCAGGTCTGGCAGGGCGCTTTCTGGCTCAGGTGCGCTCTCCGCAGAAATTCTGATTGTTTAGTAGTGTCGAGCCCCTCCTGCACGCTACCGAGGCGGTGTTCAGCCGATTCCAGGAACCGGTGGCAAAGATAGAGATCGCCGTCTGCGCCCACTCCCAGCAAGCCAAGGCCAGCGCCACAGGGGTAAGCCTTCACAACGCCCATATGGATCTCGGAAAGCACGTTGGAAAGGTTGGAAAATCCCAAGTATTCGTTGCGGAGAGCCTTCTCCACATAGAGTTCGCTTAGCTGCCGGAACTCTCCCAACACGGCCCACAGCTCGTCAGGCGACAGCGCGAAATCCTGCTGGCCGGCGGAAGTGACAGGGGCGAAACCCACTTCGTGGAAGCCAAGTTCTCTGAGATGCCAGAAGCACTCCCGAACGGCGGTGACTCCGTGCGTGAGTGTGGCGCGGGCCGCGATGGGACGCGTTTTGTGCCCGCGCAGAAGCGCCCGGACACGCGGCTCGATTATGTCGTAGGAACCGACGCCCGGCCGGTAAAAACGCCTCAGGTCGTGGAATTTCTTGGGGCCGTCGATGCTCACCGAGACGCCGATGTGGTTGTCGCTGAGAAACTGGATGACTTCGGGTGTGAGATAGGTGGCATTCGTAGTCATGCTGAATTCCACGAATTTGCCCGTCTTCTTGCCCGCCTCGGTGGCGTAACGCACCAGTTTCTGAATGAGGCTGAGATTCATGAGGGGCTCGCCACCAAAAAACACGATCGTGACGCTTTCGTGTTCTCCCGAGTTCGCCAGGAGGAAGTCCACGCTTCTCCGCGCGGTTTCCTCGCTCATGAGACGGCGCGGGGCGCCGTAGTCGCCCTGTGCCGCGAAGCAGTAGCTGCAGCCGAGATTACATTCATTGGCCACATTCAGAACGAGAGACCGCTGCGGAAAAGGCATTGGCGGAAACTGGGGCGCCGGAGCTTGCAGGCCCTCATCGCGAAAACCAAGGAATCGTACCGCGCCGATGCCTCGCAATTCTTTTAGCGCGTCGACAATTTGCTGGCGCGGGTGGCGAACCTCAAACTCAGCAAAGACCTCGGAGAGCGAAGCCTGACGCGTTTCAGGCACCTGAATTGCGTCGGTGGGGGCGGCGAGTCCCGCATGAACAGGGCGAAAGAAGTGGAGTATCTCAGTGGCCAACGAACCAACTTCGAAGACGGCAGTCACCGGAACTATAAAAAGGTAATTCTTCCCGCCAACACGGAACTCTCTGAATTCTCCCAGTTGCAGCGCGGGCCGAGAAGAGTGTGGCGATTCCGATGGCCTAGCTTCCGGAAGTGGGGGCTGCAGCCGTTCTGCTCGCGGCGGTGGCACCAGGCGCGACAGCGGAATAAACCCATCGGCCAGGTTTCTCGGCAAAGTACTCATCGAGGCCCCTCCGTTTATGGAATCAGGCTTTGTCTGTACCGCGGAACGGTTACGACGAGATACGCCCTCGCTGCTAAGGTCTGCTTATCTCCTGCGACGGGAGTATAGCTGGCCTCGACCCAGGCATCTCCAGCATTATTCGTACTGCGCAGCCTTTCCGGATTGGGGCCTTCGACAGCCGGGGTAAAGAGCCCGTTCACGTCGATGCTGCCCACATACTTGATGTCGTTGTCGTCTATGGAGGATGCCGCTTCATTCAAGCGCCACGTAACTTTGACCGGGCCAAGGTCAAGGTCGCCAGTTGATTTCTTCGTGGTAGGTGATCCTTTGCTGAAGGCGCGGGCCTCAAACTGGGTCAATTTTTTGGGCAAGCGCTCGCCTCCGACACGTGACATGGCTTGTTCGGGAAAAACACGAATATAGTCCACCGTGTCGTACACAGTGAACAGATCCTTCCCGGTAGCCGTCCCAAACCGAACATCACGAAGCCCGATTTTTGCAGCTGATGCTACCGAGATTTGGACAGTGGCGCGATCGGCGCTCGGATTCATTTTTTCGATTTTCACTCCCTCGCCGAGATTTAGCGATTCCGCTTTCAACCCTTGGAGATTGCTCCCGTAGATGGTAATTTCGGTGTTTTTCACGCCGCACCTCACGGCTCGTGGAAATACAGCTGCAATTCTGGGTTGAGCATCGATGCGGTAGCGTACTTCTTCGCCCCCAATCTCAGGATGGTCATATAGATACCAACGACCCTTTAAAGTCTTGCCGTCGGCGGAAAGATGGAAGACTTCGCGGACCTTGCGGCCGTTCTGCCACTCCATACTGCCACGCCATGAGTAGCTGGCGAAAAAACGCCCTTGGCCGCGCAGCGTGGCCTTGCTTCCATCGGCATACTCGACTGAGGCTTGCGCTTCCCGCGATCCGTCTGCCCCAGTCTTTAGACTAACTTGGCCTACGTAATCCCCCCTGCCGCGTTCGGAGCCAACCACCAGCCACGTGCTGTCTCCGGGTGGGGGCTGGTCTTTCTCTCTCCGCCATTCCGGAGTCTCCAGCGGGAACTGCTGGGCAAAGTAAGTCAAGGCCTCGTCGGCCACCGCGGGCCAATCAATCTGGCGGTGCTGATAAACGAGAGTGGGGTACATTGCCAGCAGAAAATCTTTCAGTTTGAACCATTCTTCTTTCGTACGGCGTTGAAGAGCAACCTTTGCATAGCTGTGACAAGTCGCGCAGGCCTTTTTTGCCGCTTCATTGGGAACCTGCTCCGGCTCGTCGCGCTGCTCCAGCGCATAGGATACTTTTTCGAGCTCCGAGGCGGTCAGGCCCTGGGTGTCGGACAAGTAACGCACGATTTCGCGTGCATCCGAGGAAGAAAGAGAAACTTTGTGCAACCGGACCATGCGTTGCAGCGTTTCTTCCCAGCCCTCAGGCGTCTTGCGCATATAGGAGATGCGACTCATGCGCTGCTCCGTATCCACGCGATGACAGGCGCCACACGCTTCGCGCACTAACTGGTTTTTGACCGGCAGGCCCTCTGCGCAGAGCGATGCTGCAGGCAGGCAGACCCAGCCAAGGAAAACTAGAGGCAACCGTTTTGAAATCATATTAGCTTCCCGGCACACTTCCATTCGTCAGGCTGATTCCCCAGTGTCGCGGAAGCGCACCACGGACGATATCCATCCGGGGATTGCTTTCCACACCTAGTCCATTTTTCTTTCCCGTCGAGGAGCGCAGCGCAGTTAAGGAAGGTCGGCATTAATTTGGTGTTACAAAATTCGTGTGTATGCCCGATGGATTGCAACCATATAACCCAGGCTTCCCGCTTGTCAAGGAGGTCCCGCACTTTTTGCTCTTCTTCCTTCTCAGCGTGCACTCGAAGCAGGTTATGGTTTGGCAGTGGAACCTCGAACGGTGGGAGCGCATTGAGTTTTTGCAACCCAGCCCGGCCCATCGCAAAGCTCCGCGGCTCCAGCGGAGTGCATTTCCTCAACTTAAAACCGGTGCTCCCCTTTCTCCCGGTAATGTTTGGCAGCTTCCAGATGCTCGGGCGAAGTCAGTGTTGTCTTCTGCGCAATCAGGTACTCCTCCAGAAAGAGTTCCCAATCGAGGTTGAGAGACAAATCGAGGAGTCGCTTGGACTGCCGTTGTCCCTCGGAGTTCGTTTTCAGGTAGATGTCGGTTATCTCCTTCACTCGCCGCTCGAAATCGGCATCCGGAACCAGATAGTCCACCAATCCCATGTCGCAGGCTTCTCGGGCATTGAAGTATTCTCCGGATAGGACGATACGCTTCGCCCGGCCCAGGCCGACGTAACGCGCCAAGCGAAACGTGCCCATTCCTGGAATAAGGCATTCCTTGACGGCAGTCAGAGCAAATTCGGTATTTTCGCTGGCGACCCGAATGTCGCTTGCTAACGCCACTTGCAATCCGCCGCCAATGCAATAACGGTGCATAGCGCAAATCACGATCTTGTCCATGATTTCCAGGTTGCGCAAAGCCCGCTCATAGCTGCGGAACCATTCCATGGGAAAGCTGTCGTGCGCCAGAGTCTTCAGGTCAATCCCGCTGCAGAAAGCGCGCCCGGCCCCGGAAATCACAATGACGCGCACTTTCTTCTCTTGCGCCAGAGTTTCGGTGACCGTCAAAAAATCCTGAGCCCACGGCAAGTTCATGGCATTCAACGTCTCGGGCCGGTTCAAGGTCACATGGGCAATCGCGCCTTCAATCCGGTAACGCATGGTTGTCAATTCCATCGTCTGTTCTCCTCGTATTTTTAGAATCCACTACGGTCACGGCCGAATCGCTTCTCTCCTTAGGCTTTCGGCCGCTTGTCAACCACGCGCTGCGCCTTCCCCTCGCTACGCGTTAGAGAGCCCCCAGGTAGCAGTTCAATCTCGGCCCGCACGGTACAGTAATTGAGGATTGCTTCCTGCAACCTGAAGGCAAGCTCACCGCCGAGCCCTGGGGTGTCCATGATTCTCTGACGGCATTCGATGCGCACAGTCAACCTGTCCAGCGTCGTCGGGCGGTCCACCTCAATCTGGTAGAAAGGAAGGACCTCGTCGAACTTGAGCAGGACGTTTTCCACTTCGGAGGGATAGAAATTCACGCCGCGTATGATCAGCATGTCATCTCGCCGCCCACGCACGCGGCGCATTCTGACGTGTGTCCGCCGGCATGCGCACGTACCGATTTCCAGCGCCGTGACATCTCCGGTGCGATAGCGGATCAGCGGCAGGGCTTCCCGATCGAGCGTTGTGATGACCAGTTCTCCCTCCTGTCCCGGAGGAAGGACCTCACCGGTTTGTGGATCTACAACCTCGGGCAAATAAAAATCCTCCCAAATGTGGAGACCCTGCCTGGCCTGAGCGCACTCCTGAGCTACCCCCGGTCCCCCCGCCTCACTCAACCCGTAAGCATCCAGAGCAAGAAGACCTAAACGTTGCTCAATTTGGGCGCGCATGGCCTCGGTCCATGGTTCCCCCCCGAAAATTCCAATCTTCAGATTCAAAGGTTTCTTCGCGCGAGACCGTTCCCGGAGGTCTGCGATGGTCAGTGCAAAAGTGGGCGTGCAGCAGAGCACTTCCGGCTGCAAGTCCTCCAGGAGCTGCAATTGACGTGCCGTGTTTCCCCCGGACGAAGGAATCACCGTTGCAGGAAGACGTTCCGCGCCGTAATGAAAGCCCAGGCCGCCGGTAAACAGTCCATAGCCGTAAGCGTTGAGCACTATTGTACCCGGCTTGGCTCCCGCAGCCACGAAGCCGCGCGCCATTAGGTCCGCCCAGTGATCAATGTCGCCCTGCGTGTAAGCCACCAGAGTCAGCCGCCCTTTGGTGCCCGACGAACCGTGCACTCTGACAGCGGCCTCCCTGGGCGTGGCCAGCAGGCCGAACGGATAGTTGGCCCACAAATCGGATTTGGAGGTGAAAGGCAACTGCGGCAACTGTTCCAGACTGCGGAAATCATCCGGATGGATTCCCGCTCCCTCGATTTGGGCGCGATAGAAAGGAACCGACTTGTACACGCGCTTCAGGACCTGCTGCATCTTGGTCAACTGAAGCGCCTGCAAAAGTTCACGCGCGAGGCATTCGACGTCAGCACTCCGGTAGGTCGACCCGAATTGTGCCTTCATCCCGATTCTCCTCGTCCGGCGATAAGACTAGACCGGTTCCAGCACACTATGAGCGACCTTCTGCCGCCCTTCTCGTTGTTCCGTCTGGGTATGAGGTGGACCTTGAAAATTGCTTTCAAAAAAGTTGAGCGCCTGCTCGGTCAACAAAAAATAGGTATTTCGGAACACCCGCCAGGCCTCCCCCGCCAGCCAGCCTACGGGCAGCAACTCGACGGGCAAACCCGGGTCCACATAGAGGAACCTGCTGTATTCATGGAACAGGCGCATCTTGGAGACAAAACAGATATTCTCCGCAGGCGGATTCCCGGTATTGAAACTTACCTGGTAAGCGTGCCACAACGGTTCCCAGGTTTTGATGAACTCACGATAGCGTTTCTGCACCTCTCCCAAGTCCCAGCATTGGCTGACCAGTTCCGCATTGGCGAGAGAATTGATGTGCCGCGCTCGAAACAGGTTTACATACTTGTCGAGATGGCGCAGCGCGAGATGTCGGAGTGTGAGCTCCACGACCGGCTTGGGGATGATCCACGTGGCTGGCGTCAGCGAGCCATAGCCGAGCCAGATCAACTCCCGCCGCAACTGCTCCCGGAGATGGCGCAGCTTTTCCGGCATCGAATAGGTCAAGATGATCCACTGGCCGTCCCACTTGTCGGTGCGTGGGCCAAAGATGCGGGGCGCGGTTTCTTCCACGCGTTCCTTGCCGGCTGCACTTAAGGAATAGTAACTGTGTTTCTGAAAGGTACCGCGCTCCAGCCAGCCCTGCTGCGTTAAGCGGCAGAGCGCGGCCCGCACCGCCACGCCTGTGAACCCCAGCTCTTCGCAGAGACGCAACAGGCTGCGTACTCGAATGGAGCCGCCGTAGTGTTGTACGTAGTCCAGGTAAATCTCAAAGATAGCCCGGCGCGCTTTCACAATCCTCCTAGTCACGTGTTGCAACAAAACTTGCGGCTTCCTCAGTCAGGCAATGCTGCTGCTTACCCACTGCACTTCCGCAGGTGGCCCTCAACAAAAGTTCCTTGACAACACATGGGGCGGATTATATCGTTGCAAATCATCACACGTACACACAAATTTTGTAACATAAATGTCTAGGGGAATCGAGCCGAGCACAGGTGCAGTCGAGGACATCTTTTTACTTTCGAGGGATGCTTCCGGCCAGACGGCGGTGACTGTCAGTGGGGAGTTTATTTCAGGGCCTCGCAGTTTGCACAGTTTTCGCGGAGGAGGGCCACCATGATCAACAAACTTCGTCCAAGCAATTTCCCCGTACTCCTTGGATTCCTGCTCGTCTCGATTCTGGCCGCGGCAGGAACCAGCTATGGCCAGTTGATGAATGCCACCCTGGTAGGCAGCGTTCAGGATTCCAGCGGTGGCACGCTCCCCGGCGCCACCGTAACGGTGCGCAACCTCGATACCAACCAGACCCGCACCGACACTACGAACACCGATGGTCTCTTCCGTATCCCCGACCTGCCACCTGGAACCTATGAGGTAAGGGTGGAGAGGACAGGATTTAAGACTTCTCTAACGTCGCAAGTGACTTTGCATGTGGGCGAGACCAGCCGCATTCAGGTCACACTTCAAGTGGGCACGCTGCAAGAAACCGTGGAGGTGTCCAACCGGCCGCTGCTGGTCAATACCGAGGAAGCGGGCGTCACCAATATTGTCGAGCAGGAGCAGGTGGAGGAGTTGCCTCTCGTGCGCCGCAACATCTTCCAGCTCCCAGTGCTGGAGCCGGGAACGGCCCCTACGCGCATTCTGATGCCCACTTATTACAACGTCTCCGTGTACGACATGGGTTTTGTCTCTTATGGAAAAAACGTCCGCTCGGCCAATTTCATGCTGGATGGTTCTCCTAATAATGATAACGGTCTCGGGGGAATCCCCGCCGTTGCCCCCATCCTGGACGCGGTCCAGGAGTTCCAGGTTTCCACGAGCGATTTCGCGCGTGAATTCGGACGGAATTTCGGCGCGGATGTTAATGTGGCCACCAAGTCGGGCACCAATTTAATTCACGGTTCGGCATGGGAATTCCACCGCAATGCGGCCGTGAACGCGCGCAATTTTTTCGATGCTAACACTCCCTCTGCCCTGATTCACAACCAGTTCGGATTTGTTCTTGGAGGCCCGCTCAGGAAGGACAAGACATTCTGGTTCCTGGGCTATGAAGGCTTTCGGGAGAAGCGCGGTACCACTCGCGATGTACAGGTGGAAACTCCAGAATTGCGAGCCTTTGTCGCCTCGAACTTCCCGGGAAGTGTGGCCGCTTCCTTATTCCAGAATTTCCCCGGTCCCGCCACCATCTTGCCGGGTACGGGCGTAAACGTGGGCATCCAGCCGGGCGGCGCTCCAGATATTGGCATCGGAGTAGGCCAGGCCATCAATCGCACTTCCACGGACCAATATATTCTTCGCCTGGATCACAACGTTAAAATCAACGATAAGTTGTTTGTGCGCTGGCTAGGAGATTACCCGCGGAGTTCCGGGGCAGGCGAACTCACGACCATCGGCGGTCTAGGCCGAATCGTGCGCGGCTTTCGCCGTCCTAGCGATGGCTTTATCGGTAACCTTGCAGCGGGCTATACACATCTTTTCGGTCAAAGCATGGTGAATGACTTCCGTTTTGGCTACATGTACAACCAGGCCAAAACCAGCGCCTTTCCGAGCAACGTTCCCAACTTCTTCATGCTAGACCTGACATTGGGTTTCGGTTCAGACTTTTTTATCCCGATCGATTTTACGAATAATGCGTTCAACTTTAAGGATACCGTGCTTCTCACGAGGGGACGCCACGGTATGAAAATGGGCGTGGAATACAACCACGACCTCGAGGCCAGCACCTTCGATGTGGCCGGCCGTGGCGTTTTTGTGTTCGCTAACTTACACGACTTAGTTCACGACAGCCCTTTCGGCTACTTAACTCAATTTGATCCTCTCACCGGCCAAAGCATCGTCACGAGTCCCAATCATCAGCGCCATTTCCGGCGGCGCGACTTTGCTTGGTTTTACCAGGACGACTGGAAGCTTCGGAAGAACTTGACCGTCAACGCGGGCATTCGCTGGGAATATTTCGGTGTGATTCACGAGACCGACGGCAAACAGGCAGGTTTGACCTTGGGGCCCGGAAGCACGATTCAGGAGCAACTTGCCGGTGCCACGCTCGGCAAACTGAACCAAATGTACCAGCCTAACTACCGTAACTTCGCTCCGCTTTTGGGAATCGCCTGGGACCCCACTGGCAAGGGAAAATTCTCCGTACGCGGCGCCTGGGCCATCAACTATGACCGCATACACAGTGATTTGCTCAGCGAGCCCTCCCGCTTTACTCCGCCCTACAGCGCGTTGGTTCTGGCGGCGCCCCCGTTAACCAACTGCGCGATGCCCACTTATACCCCTGCGAACGTCTTTCAATTCCCACCCGCGCTTCCACCTGCCGTCAATGGAGTTGTTTACGGTGGAGGCCTGAACTTGAGCGGAATGCTGGATCCCAACGGACCGAATGGCTGCACTTTCGGGGAAGTGTTGGCCATTGACCAGCACCTCCGCACTCCTTACGTCGAACAATGGAACGCGACTCTTCAGTATGAAGTGGCCAACAACTGGCTGATTGAGGTGAGCTATGCCGGCAATCAGGGACACCGTCTTAGCTTCACAAATGATTCCAACCGCGTCACTGGCGGAGCGCCCCCGGCGGTTCCCTGCGTTGTGGGCGTAAGCGTGGGCGGTATTCCTCTTGGGGCACGCCCGAACTGCCTCCTGGCTGAGCCGATTCTGGGAACATTGGATTACCTCAACACCAGCGGATTCTCTAACTATAATGGCGCTTCGATCCAGGTAAAGAAACAGTTCAATCACGGCTACCTCCTGCAGGCGAGCTACACCTACGGCAAGGTGCTTAACTTGCAAGATGACGCCAACGCTGGCGATTTCATCGGATCGGGGACCGCCTACAATGGGACTCAGGATGCCGCTAAGCCTCGGCTTGATCACGGACGTTCCAGCTTCGACATCCGGCATCGGATTACCGCCAATGGCGTCTGGGAGATTGGCAAGTTCTCGAAGAGCGCCCCTCTGGTCCGAACCCTGCTGGGTGACTGGCAGATCAATGCCTTGTTTTCCTATGAGTCGGGCAGACCTTTCACGGTCTACAACTCGGTCATCGATTACAATGGAGATGGGGGCGGTGCCGCGCAAGCGCCGCCAACCGGCAACTCGTACGATCGCCCCAACACTCCGGCTTTTGGCAACAGTGTGGGCTGCAAATCACCGCATGCTTACGTAGCCGGATTATTTCAACCCTCGGACTTTCCTACGCCGCTACCAACTGCCCCTGCTGACGGCAATCTCGGACGCAACACGTTCTGTGGCCCCAGCTACACGGCTTTTGACTTCTCACTTGTACGGAACATTCAAGCGAAGTTCCTGGGTGAGCAGGGACGCATTCAGTTCCGTGCGGAGGCTTTCAATCTGTTCAACCGGGTCAACCTCTATCTACCGGATTCGGATCTGGGAATTGCTGGTCTTCGCCAGTTAGGAGGTTTGAGCACGGCCTTTTCGACCTTCGGCAAGTCAACCCAAGCTTATCCTCCACGCGAACTCCAATTCGGGATTAAGTTCAGTTGGTAGGAAGGGAAAGCCATAGGGACTGGGGGCCAATTATGGTATCCCTCTAGGGACGGGCAGCCTTACGCGTATCCTTGGCGGTCCCGGTAAGCGATGCGTGATTCGCGGCCTGTTTCTGAGTGCTCGGGGACTCAACTGCCACCACGAACTGGGAGCGATTTCATGTGTGCAACGGCCTCTGTCTCCGGCTGTCAATTTCTGGCGCGGCTTTGTATCTCATCGGTTGCGTTCTTCTCAATTCTGTTGTCGGTCACAGCGGAAGTATCCGCCCAGGAGCCGGAGCTGTACGTCGTTCCCATGCATCCGCGCTCGCTGCTCATTTTCGATGGCGGCCGCGACGAAATTGTAGGAGAAATTCAAACTCGGGGTCGCAATCCCCGTGAACTCGTTTCTTCCCCCGACGGCAACTGGGTCTATACCATCACGGAAAGCCGCACTCAGGTAGAGGCTGTAAACCTGCAAACTCGCACCGTGGAGCGTGTCTTCAGCCTCGCTCCTCCCGGCTACCGGCTGACCATCTTCGGCATGACACTCAGCCGCAAGGGCGACTGCCTGTACTTGCACGTGAAACCCGTCCGGGAACTTCAGGATGAATACAAATTGGACCCGCCGCAAATCTGGTCGCTGGACTTGCAGACGGGGAAAACGCTGAAAGTTGCTGAAGTTCCTCAGGGCGTTGGTGCCTTGGTGGTCACGGGTGATGGCCGTATTGTGGCCTCGGGCCGTGATCTTTACTACATCGATGTCAACCAGGGCCGCATCGTCAGCACCCTCCCATTGGCCACGACCCACAAACCCGATCAAGGTCCGCTTGATATGCTTGCGTTCTTCGTCCAACCCGAACGCAGCAGAATTTTGAGCGTACCTTATTACACCACAGATCCCATCACCGGCCGGGACATGTATGGCATAGGGAATCTTGACCTAGAAACGGGCAAGGTGGACTTGGTTGACCTGGGGCGTCCCCCGATTCCTCTGTACTCAACAGTGGTCTCTCCCGATCGCAAGCGCGCCTACGGCGTGTTGGTTCAGCTGGTCTCCGTGGACTTACAAGATAGAAAGCTTCTCAAGGTAGTGGACGTAGGACATACCTGCTACATCGTCAATATCAGCCGCAACGGCAAGAAAGTGTATGTTTCCGGGGCATCTCATTTTATCCATGTGTACGATGCTGGGACATTGAAGCTGTTGAAGACCCTGGATTTGCCGGGCGATGCCAGCATCACGTTCCTGGCTCTGCCTCCGACGGCAGCGCCTTAAGACTGCCAGTTCGGCCTCAAGATCTCGGTAGCTCGGGATTTCGCGGACAGATAGAATGAAGCGCCGGAAGTGGCCGGGCGCAATTTGTTATTACGCGCTGGAGAAAAGCGCAGAAGTGAACAACTTACAGAGCTTGGCGGTTCGCGATCGGCCCTTACCCCCTCTGTCCCAACTGCGCAGGGTATTACCTTTCGTCCGTCCACATGCGGGCAAGCTGTTCGGAGTCTTCTTACTGTCTCTTCTTTCCAGCCTTCTGGGGCTTTCCTATCCACTGGCGGCGAAGTTGCTCGTGGACAATGCCCTAATCGCCAGAAACGAGCGTTTGCTCGTGCTCTTGGCTCTGGTGCTCGCTCTGCTTGTGATATTGGGATTTGGTTTAGGCGCGGTTACCCGCTATTTCTACACTCAGGTCTCCGCTCGCGTCCTGATGGAAATGCGGTTGTTTCTTTTTCGGCACCTGCAATCCCTTTCGCCGCGATTTTTTGCGGAGACAAAAACGGGTGAAATCGTTTCCCGTCTCAGCAGCGACGTCGCGGAAATTCAGTCCCTCAGCACGGATGCTCTGTTCAATCTGGCATTGAGTCTTCTCACCCTGATGGGCACCGTTGGCATTCTCCTCTATCTCAATTGGAAACTCTTCCTGCTCTGCACTTTCTTTTTGCCTCTGGGCACCCATCTGCTGGTGCGTTACCGCCAACGCATTGCTACGCAAGCTCGCCGGGTACGTGAAGACAACGCCGAACTAAGCAGTACCCTGCTCGAATCTCTTCAGGGAATGAAATGGATCAAAACGGTCGGTGCAGAGGAGACGGAAGCCGGCAAGCTCATGCGGAAGAACGAAGATTATATCCGCTCCGTGTTGCGCTATCAGGTTGTTTCGGCCTATGCCAACGCGCTTCCCTCTTCTTTTCTGAGCTTCACTACCCTGCTCTTGTTGCTCTACGGTGGCCATCTCGTGATCACCGCGCAAATGACCTTGGGCAGCCTGGTAGCCTTCGCGGCGTATCAAGGGAGAGTCTTGAGCCCCATGCAGAACTTGATCGGACTTTATCTCAGTCTGCAAAGAGCGCGCGTATCACTCGACAGGCTCTTGGAGTTTCTTACCCTCGAACCCGAGGTGCGCGAAAAAGCGGAAGCAATTTCCCTGTCCGCAACGCGGGGCGAAGTGGAGTTCCGCGATGTGTCCTTCGCCTATCAGCCAGGACAGCCCGTTCTCAGACATATCAGCCTCAGAATCTCCGCGGGGCAGCGGGTTGCCATCGTCGGACGCAGCGGCGCCGGCAAGTCCACAATGGTAGACCTTCTGCTGCGTTTCTACGATCCGCAGGGCGGAGTGATTCTACTGGACGGTCAAGACCTTCGTGATTTGCGCTTCCGCAGCTTGCGTGACTCCATCGCCATCGTCAGTGCCGAACCATTTCTATTTCATGCCACCATGGAAGAAAACGTGCGCTATGCCAACTGGCAGGCAACCCCCGAGCAGGTCCGCGCTGCTATTCGCCTGGCAGACCTTGAGGACTTTGTCCGTTCCCTTCCGGCAGGACTCAGCACGGTGATTGGTGAACGAGGCCTTAAGCTTTCGACCGGGCAACGCCAGCGCCTCGCCATCGCCCGCGCCGTGCTCCGCAATGCCGCAGTTTGGATCTTTGACGAGGCCACCGGTTCCCTCGACCTTCTTACGGAATCTCGCATCTGGGCATCGCTGCAACAGTGGTTTGCTGGACGTACCAGCGTGGTCATCACCCATCGTCTATCTTCAGTGCGCAACACCGATACAATTTTTGTGCTGGATGCTGGAGAAATCGTGCAGCAGGGGACCCATGAGCGTCTCGCCGCGGAAGACGGCCTCTATCAGCGGTTGCAACGGACTACCATTCCATCAACGCAACCCGCAGGCGAGTCCGCTTTGAGCTAAATATGTATACACAAGGATCCAGTCCTGCTTCTCGCGCCGCTCCTAAAGTAGGAACAGGCAGCGGCGTGAAAGTGGCGATAATCGATAGCGGAATCAATGGGCAGCACTCCCATGTACAACGGGTCGAGGGAGGAACCCAGGTGTGTCGCGGACAGGATGGAACTCTGAACTTCCTGGGAAGCTGGCACGATTCGCTCGGCCACGGCACTGCCCTAGCGGGTGTCCTGCGCGCTAAGGCTCCGAACGCGCAACTCTACAGCGTGAAGGTATTCGACAAAGTACTGCAGACTGATCCCGAAGTCGTCGCGGCAGCCATCCGCTGGGTTGCCGACCAGCACATCGAAATTGCCAACTGCAGCCTGAGCACCGAAAATGCAGCCGATCGGGCCCGGCTCCAGGAGGCCTGCGACTATGCGACAGGACGTGGTGTTCTTTTGGTCGCTTCCACGGACGGGGAAGCGCGTGAATTATTTCCAGCTTGCCTGGCCGGCATCATTGCCGTCGCTGGTGACGAGCGTTGCGCCTGGGACGAATATTACTATTGCGCAGAAAAGGGGGTGTTCCTGGCACATCCGCATCCGCGCCCGTTGCCCGGCCGTCCCCAGAGATTCAACTTGCAGGGCCACAGTTTCGCTGCAGCCCATGTAGCGGCCCGCATCGCCTGCATTCGCGAACGGCACCCCAGCGCGGGCCGTGAAGAGATCCTGCGCTTTCTTCTGGCCGAAGCCTTTCCGCCCGCAGCGATGAGGGTGGACCGCGTTCAGGCGTTGAATTCGCACACAGACTCGAAGGCTTGAGCTTATGTACGGCAAAAAAACAAACCGTCGGCGTTTGAGCTATTTTCACGGCACGGGAGATATTCCGCTTTTAGGACTCTGCATCGGGCAGGTGCTGGATGTGAGTGCCGCCACCCACCCAGATAATCCCGCTCTCCTCGTCAGGCACCAAAACTTGCGCTATACCTATCGCGAATTTTTGGACGAGGTCGAACTGGCTGCTCGGGGCCTCTTGCGGTTGGGCATTCAAAAAGGTGACCGCGTGGGGATCTGGGCCACCAATTGTGCGGAGTGGGTCGTCATGCAGTTTGCCACCGCGAAGATCGGCGCCATCCTCGTCACCATCAATCCCGCCAACCGCGCTTTCGAACTCGAACACGTGCTGCGCCATTCCGAATGCCAGACCCTGGTGTTGATGCAAGGGTTTCGCGATTGTGACTACATCGAAACCCTACATGCCTTGTGTCCAGAGACTGCGGAAAGCCAGCCCGGCAACTTGCGGTCCGAGAGGCTGCCCAACCTCAAGAACTTGATCTTCCTCGGCGGAAAGACGGCCACCGCGGAAATGTTTCACTGGACAGGGCTGCTGACGATGGGCCATGAAGTCCCTCTCGAGGATTTACGCCAGCGAGAAGCCGCACTTGGATTCGACGACGCGATCAACATCCAGTTTACCTCGGGCACTACGGGTATGCCCAAGGGCGCGACACTCAGCCACCTCAACATCGTCAACAACGCCAACCTCGTTGCTGCCTCTATGAACTTTACACATCGCGACCGGCTCTGCATCCCGGTCCCCTTCTATCACTGCTTTGGCATGGTGCTGAGCAACATGGCCTGCGTCGTGTCGGGAGCAACGATGGTGCTCCCAGCAGCCTACTTCGATCCACTTGAGACACTTCGCGCGGTTGCTGAGGAGCGCTGCACGGCGCTGCATGGTGTGCCCACCATGTTCATTGCCGAACTGGAGCACCCGCAATTCAACCAATTTGATCTAAGTAGCCTTCGCACAGGGATCATGGCAGGAGCCCCCTGCCCAATCGAAATCATGAAGCGTGTCGTGCATCTCATGAACCTGCGCGAGATGACGATTGCGTACGGTCTCACGGAAGCCTCACCGGTGATAACGCAAACCAACACGGACGACACTCTCGAATTGCGGGTCTCCACCGTAGGGCGGCCATTGCCCCATACCGAAGTCAAGATCATAGATATTAATAGCGGCCAAATTGTCCCCGTTCATGTGCCAGGCGAGTTGTGCACGCGCGGCTACCTGGTGATGAAGGGATATTACAACGACGCCGAAGCAACCCTGCGCGCCATCGACCAAGATAGCTGGCTGCACTCCGGCGATTTGGCCACCATGGAGGAAAATGGTTATTGCAAAATCGCCGGCCGCGCGAAAGATGTCATCATTCGCGGCGGCGAGAACATTTACCCTCGTGAAGTCGAGGAATTTCTATACATGTGCACCGGTATCAGCGATATCCAGGTGATCGGCGTCCCGGACCTGAAATACGGCGAGCAGGTGGTCGCCTGGGTGAAGCTCGAAAAGGGCTCGACTCTGCAGCCAGAGGACATCATTCAATTTTGCAGAGGCAAGATCGCTTCCTACAAGATCCCGAAATACATCAAAATCATCGATTCCTTTCCAATGACGGTCACGGGAAAAATCCAGAAGTTTAAAATGCGGGAGATCATGATCCGGGAGATGCATTTGGAGGATACCGCGAAGGTGAAAACAGCCTGAGAATCATGGTCAACGGCCGTTATGCTCAAGTCTGCGTGCAATCCACGAGGAACGTTTTCGAACAGTTCAACTATGCGACCCGCGCCGTGGGCCGCTGCGCTGCTGATTCCAGGTCGTTTTCGTTGTGTTGGACCGGAGAAGCGGGTCGCGAGACCTAAAAAGAGCGTTTCGCCACGCGCGAATCAGACGCTTCCTCTTAAGTCATGCCAATAACCGCCGAATTCGACGTGATCATACTTGGGGCCGGCCCGGCCGGATCAGTCCTTGCTGAACGCCTGAGCCGAAAGGGCTTTCATGTTGCGGTCGTGGACCGTCAAGGGTTCCCTCGCTACGCCATTGGAGAATCCCTGCCCCCATCGGTGTTCCTGTTGCTCCAGCGCATCGGAATTCTCAGTGCATCCACCAACCATAATTTCCCCCGCACCACCGGGACCTGGGCAGCATGGGGTAGCGAGACTCTGGCGTTCAACGCGCACAGCGCACGCCACAGTAGTGGATTCCAAGTAGGGCGCGCTGCATTTGATGCCCTGCTGCTCGGCGCTGCCCGTTCTTCTGGCGCGGTGTTTTTTGAACGCTGGCGGCCGATCGCATTCGAGCACGTGACTGCTGGTTGGAAACTGATATTGCGTTCCTCATCGGGCAAGACTTGCTCGGTAAAGGCCGGAATTCTTTGTGATGCAACCGGCCGAGCGCGCGTTCTGGCCAGGAGTCTAGGACTTAAACCAAGGGTGCAAGGTAGTCTCGTCGGCTTGGTTGGCTATTGGGACTTGCCAAACGTCAAGCCCGGTCCGGATGGTTACAACACGCTCGTCGAGTCGCTGCCCAACGGATGGGCCTACACTATTCAATTGAGCAATAGCTTGCGCGCGGCCGGATACATGACTCACCGTGAACAACTGCCGCGCAACCTCCACTCTCAGGCATGCCAGTTATATGTACAGGCTCTGCAGCAAACCAAACATCTTCCTCCTCGGCTGCGAGACGCCCACTGGGATGGCCAAGTCCGTATCTTTGCCGCAAATCCTTCTCTCATGAATCCCTGCTGCGGCCGCGATTGGCTGCTGGTCGGCGATGCTGCCTCCACCCTGGACCCGCTTTGTTCGCAGGGCGTGCAGAAAGCCATCGCTTCAGCCCTTGCTGCGGTGCCTATCATTAACACACTCCTTTTGCATCCAGAGCGGGCCGATTCCACCATCGCATTCTATTGTCAGCGCGAACTCTCCCTTTTCGAGAACCATCTCGCAACTCTTTCTCGGTATTACGGTCGCGAACAACGCTGGCAGGCGCAGCCTTTCTGGTGCCAGCACCGGGCCGCTTCTCCTCTTCCTTCCGCGTCCCACTCGGCTGAGAGTAAGACCAGTTCCTCCATCCTCCGCGTGCGCAACCGTGATCGCATTGCTCGATCGTCCGGTACGCGGGTTGTTCTCAGGCCAGTCGTGGAAGGCAGCTTCGTCAAGTTGCAGCCTGTCGTCACTTCTGCCGCGGATAAGCGCGGCATTCGTTACTGCGGCGTAGTCTGCATGCCGGATCTGCTGGCAATGCTCGCTGATACTCCCACACTCAAGCAACTCACTACCCGTTACCGTCACGCACACCGGGCTTCTCCCTCTGCCATCCGTGTGGCGATCAGGCTCCTACTTTCCTTAGGCATGGCCAAAGTTGCAGGGACAAAAGCGCGAACGTATTCTTCAGAAATCCGTCGGAGGAAAAAGCATCACTCAGATCGCCCGTGAAGAGAACAGAAACCGCGAGACCATCGCCCGAATTGTAAATGGAGAGGAAGCCCGGGAGCTCGTTCAGCGCATGAAGGCAGAGGTCTACGGTTTAGCATCTGACGCAGTCGCGGCGGTTCGGCGTGCATTGCAAGAACAAAACGATGCGCGCATCGGCTTTTGATGGACATCGGTGCAATTCCGCTCCCAGCAGAGGCACAAGCCGATACAGTCCAAGTCAGACAGCCAGAACCGAAAGAGCCTTACGGTGCTGGACTGGATAGAGCCAAAAGAAGCGGCCCGGCGGCAAGAGTTTCATTTGGGGTATTGGGTCGAGATGTAGTTCTGCAGGTGCTCGATAGTTTCTTCCTGCTCTGAGACAACCCACTTCACTAGGTCACCGATTGAGACAACTCCGAGCACCTGCTCGTTTTCCATAATCGGAAGATGACGTATGCGGTTTCGCGTCATGATTTCCATGCACTCGTCCACGGTTTGGTCAGGGGTCACGAAAATCACCGGGCTCGTCATGATCTCCTTGACCAGGGTCGTTCTCGAAGATCTTCCCTTGAGGATGACCTTCCGGGCGTAGTCGCGCTCTGAGACGATGCCTGCAAGTTTGCCGTCCGAAATCACGAGCAAGGCCCCCACTGCCTTGTCCGCCATTCTTTCAATGGCTTCGTAGACAGTTTGATCCGGAGTGACAAACCAGACTTCACTCCCCTTCTGTTTCAGAATCGAACCAACCCTGCCAATCAGTTTGATCATCGTCTTGCCACAAACCAACAAGGAGGCTTGCATCCCCTTAGAACTCTAAACGCCGCAATCATATCTCTGCGCGGATACGGAGGTCAAACTTGAGCGCAATCGCGGTCTTTTTAGGTATGTCAGCCGTCTTAGTAGCATTGCATCTTGAATATCGACTTGAAGAGTTCGCAGCGTGATACGGAGCATGTTTCGACTACAGCGATACCTAGGGAGTAGGCGCCGGCCGGAAAGCGTCGGCAGGCTCCAAGTAACACCGCTTCCAGAAATTATCGCGCGAGAGCGAACCGTCCGCCATTTGCCGTACGTCCGCGAGCGTCGCCCCGATGATGCCACCGTCGGCGGAATCAAAAATTACGACGATGCCCTCAGCTTCCGCCGCGGACCCAAGGCTATCCGCCAACGGCAGCCCATTTCCACGATTAGGTAGGAAAGCTTTGGCCGCTGGAAAACAAGCACGCTTGTCCGACGCCCTTGGAAGTTCCCTCTGGTCGTAGTCCTAAGTTCGGCTCTCCATGATGAGTCCTGCGCGACCTCGCAGGCGATTTGGCCTACTTCTGGTGACAGCGACGCTGCGAATGATGAAACGGCTGCCTTTGCTGCGGGTTTGATGAATTTGTCGCCCGCAATCGAGATGAGCAAGAGCACAAACCACAGTTGGAATAACGGGCCAGTTCCCCTGAACGGCGTGGCAACGTTGTAACGATTGAATGCCGCAAAGAGTCGTAGTGTCTGCAGAATGCGGTCGAAGGGAGCAAGGCCTGTGTTTGGCAGGGCAGGCAGGACAGCAAATACCAGCCACACTAATGTGAGTGAGACAGCAACGAGGACGCCGACAAGCAACACGTATCTCGTCATGTCCTTTCCCGTAGCTCAGCACGCATTTTAAGCCTTGTGTCCAGTCCGACAAGCGGTCGGCTGAGGAGACCGTGGAGCTCTACCGGCGCAACTACCTTGGGTGGGCCGATTTATTCAAGAGATTCGTTTGGGGCTGTTACCAGGTGCTGAGAAATCGCGACCCTAACTCCGGCAGGCCAACTCCTGGTCGGCTTGTAGGAAGCGATCTCCACGCTGGCATTGATCCCGGACGGACTACGGCAAACCGGAAGTTGAAGTTGTCGGCTTGCTGTAGGAGCTAAGGCGAGCGAAAAACTAATGGTTTTCGATCCAAATCAATCGGACTAGGCAGGCAAGTTAGAGGTGCAGCCGAAGGCGAACCCCGACCGCCTGAGCGTGGTTTAGCTGCGATATACTCGGGTGAACATGCCCTGCTGTTCTCACTGTGCAGCCGACGTGGCAGAGTCTGCCCGATTCTGCCCATCGTGTGGAGCGCCCGCGAGTTCGCTTTCACAGGAGACAACGGTGGGGTTCCATGCGGACGCGCGCTGGTTGGCCTCTCCCTCGACGGGCGTGGGCCGAGCCGGTGCAGCAATTCCGGTCGACCGCGGCCGCGGATTTGCCCCAGGCGTCGTGCTTGCCAGCCGCTTCCGCATTATCGGCTTGCTGGGGCGCGGCGGCATGGGCGAAGTCTACCGTGCCGATGACCTCAAACTCGGCCAGCCGGTGGCGCTGAAATTCCTTCCGCGGGCACTTGCACGGGATACGGCGCTGCTCGATCGTTTTCACGCCGAAGTGCGCAATGCGCGTCAGGTGTCGCATCCGAACGTTTGTCGCGTCTACGATATCGGCGAAGTTGACGGCCAGCACTTCCTCACCATGGAGCATGTGGACGGCGAGGATTTGGCCGTGCTCCTGCACCGCATCGGGCGCCTCCCCGCCACTAAAGCATTGGAGATTGCGCGCCAACTCTGTGCGGGACTAGCGGCGGCTCACGAGAAAGGTGTGCTGCACCGCGATTTGAAGCCCTCGAACATCATGCTGGATGGACACGGCCGCACACGCATCACGGACTTCGGGCTCGCGCTTCGCGCGGATGAAGTCATCGAATGGGATACCTGCGGCACACCCGCGTACATGGCGCCGGAAGAGCTGGACGGGAGGGGCGCCTCAGTCCGCAGCGACCTGTATTCGCTCGGGCTTGTGCTGTACGAACTCTTCACCGGGAAAAGAGCGTTCGAGGCCACCAGCCTGGCCGAATTGAGAAGAAAGCACGCGGAGGCGCAGCCGAACGCGCTTTCCAAGCATGTTGCGGAGATCGACCCGGCGATCGAGCGCGCCATCCTGCGGTGTCTTGAGAAAGACCCCCAGATGAGGCCTGCTTCGACCCTGCAATTGGCCGCGGCGCTGCCCGGCGGCGACCCGCTGGCCGCGGCGCTGGCCGCCGGTGAAACGCCCTCACCGGAGATGGTCGCCGCCGCGGGTGAAGAAGGAGTCTTGGGCCGGCGGAAGGCGTGGCTGCTGCTAGGCGGAGTTGTGGCGATCATCGCCTTGGTGTTTGCTCTAAGTCCCTACTCCACTGACTGGGGCGGCGCGCCCGTGGAGCAGAGTGGCGACGTATTGATGGAACGAGCGCGCGAAATTGCACAGAGGTTCGGCTACACGAAGCGCACAGATTGGGCCTACGGGTTCGGCAGTGACCTCGAATACAAGTCCTATCGTGTCGCCCATCCGTTGTCGCGTGAGCAGGCGCAGCGGCTTGGGGTTGATGCCGTCAATTTCCCGCGGTTTTGGTATCGGCAAAGCCCGCGGCAGATGATTCCGCTGCACAACGTTGATCCGATCACGGACATGATGTTCGACGTTCTTGGCACGCAGAGCGAGCCGGTGACTCCAGATGAGTTCTCAGGAGCGTTGAGCTTGCTCCTGGACGGCCAGGGTCGGCTTCTTGAGTTTCGCGCAATGCCGCCACAGCTCGAGGAGGCAAAGGGGTCTGCAACCGCTCCGGAATGGGCCGCGCTCTTTGCCGAAGCGGGCCTCGACCAGAAGAACTTCACTCCGGTGGATCCGAAGTGGCTTCCCGACACGCCGTTCGACGCGCGCGCGGCCTGGGAAGGGCCGTATGCCGATTTCACTGTGCACTTTGCTGTGGCCGCGTATCGCGGCCGACCGGTCTACTTCAAACTCATCGGGCCGTGGGAGCGGGCCGTACGGATGCAGGCAGCGCCCCGGAACACCGCGCAGGCGATTGGGACAGCAGCTCTCATCATGGTCTTGCTAATTCTGATCGCTAGCGCCTCGTTCTTTGCGCGTAGAAATCTGCGCCTGGGTCGTGGCGATGGCCTTGGCGCGTTGCGCATTTCTCTCTTTGTGCTTGCTTGCAACCTACTTGGGTGGGTTCTGATGTCCCACCACGTGTCAGATCTCAAGGGTGAGTTTCAGTTGCTCTTTAATGGGATCGGATTCGCGGTGTTCTGGAGTGCCTTCGTTTGGTTGAACTACATGGCCATAGAGCCGTACGTCCGGCGGCGCTGGCCAAGCCTGCTTATCGCGTGGAATCGAGCTCTCGTCGGGCGGTTTAGCGACCCGCTGGTAGGGCGCGAAATTGTGGTGGGCGCTCTGTTCGGTGCGGCGATCGGTCTGGTCGACCACCTTGCGTCTGCGCTGCCGCGCTGGCTTCCATTACCGTATCAGGGCAGCATCGTCCCAGGCATGCTAGGGATGGGTACGCCGAGCTGGGTGGCGGGCCATCTCTTGCGAAATCCAAGTATTGTGAATGCGTTGGGAACCATCACCCTTTTGTTTCTGATGCGAGTACTCGTGCGCAAGCAATGGCTGGCGGTTGGCATCTCCTGGATATTGCTAGCCATTGTCTTCATTACTTGGTGGACGCCTATCAACGTGGCGGACATGCTGCTAGGGTCAGCGTTGATGTACGTTGTCCTCCTGCGCTTCGGAATTCTCGCGCTGGCCGCTACCTGGCTCTTCAACTACAGTCTGGAACTTGCTCCTGTGACGCCAGACTTTTCGCAGTGGTACGCCTGGCGAGCGGTGCTGATCCTTCTGCCCTTCGTGGCTCTGGTGCTCTACGCCCTTCGTACCGCACTCGGACGGCAACCGATCTTCGGCGGCGCTGCGCTTGACGAGTAACCGAAACATGACGCCGCGCACTTCCAGCGCTTTTTCGCGGCGAACATAGGGATGATTTCTCTCTCGGTCGAACTCGGCGTCTGTCCGCGGCGGCGGCAGTTCGTCAATCAGATGAATGCCGAACACAGATGTTCCACGGACTCCCTTCACAAGCCTGGGTTCTTACGTTCACTAACCTCTTGTGATTTCGAATGAAAAGCCCTCTCGCGAAGAGTAGAATGCCAGACCGACGCGGGAGATGAATCTGGCCGAAAACAGGTCGGGGGGAGGGTCCTTGATTATTCTTCCTGGTGATTTGCGCACCGGAAAGGCACGGTCCTACAAGAGGATCTACACGCGGCGGGAGCAGGCACTGTCTTGCAGAGTTATCTACTTGTTCTTGTTGCTCTTTCTCTTTAGCGTGAGCAGCCATGGACAGGTGACGACTGGGACGCTGTTGGGGACAGTGCAGGATCCTTCAGGGGCTGCAATTAATGGCGCCAAGGTCACAGCCAGGAACCTGCAGACCGGGCTGACACGGTTGGTGCTCTCCGGCGAGGACGGAGGTTACGCGATCAACCTGCTACCGGTGGGAGACTACTCGATTCGCGTGGAGTCTGCCGGATTCAAGAGCGAGGAGCGATCGTCGGTGACGCTGCTAATCAACAGCCGGGCGCGCGTGGACTTTACTCTGCAAGTGGGGAACGTTTCTGAAAAGGTGGAAGTCACTGGGAGCCAACCAGTGCTGGACACGGATACAGCGGAGACGGGCCAGGTGATCGAGAACACGCGGGTGAATCAGCTTCCGCTGAACGGCCGGCAATTTGTGCAGTTGACGTTGCTGACGCCGGGAGTAGTTCCAGAGGTGAAGGGCACGCTAAGCAGCCCGCTGGCGCTTTCGGGGCTGTCGGTGAACGCGAATGGGGCGCGGTATGAGAGCAACGCTTATTTGCTCGACGGGGTGCAGATCCGCGACGAGATTTACACTCGGCTGACGGTGTCCCCGTCGGTGGACGCGATCGAGGAGTTCAAGGTTCACACCAGCAATTATTCAGCCGAGTTCGGCGGCCACGGCGGAGCACAGATCAACATCTCGACGAAGTCGGGGACGAACGATTTTCACGGCGTCGTGTACGAGTTCCTGCGCAACGACGTGCTGGATGCGAGAAACTTTTTCGATCCGACGAGACCGCCATTTCGGCAGAACCAGTTCGGGGGCAGCGTGGGCGGACCGATAAGAAAGAACAAGACATTTTTCTTCGGCAACTACGAAGGGAGCCGCATTTTCAAGGGTATCACGATAACTTCCGCGCTTCCGACCGACGCCCTGCGGATGGGGAACTTTGCGGGAATGGGTCCGATCATCGATCCCAGCACAGGCATGCCATTCCTGAACGACCAGATTCCCACGGGACGGATTGTGCCGTTTGCGCAGGCGTACTTGGACAAGATTCCCCGTGCTACGCAGCAGGTGCTGGGGAGGAATTTTGCGGGGTTTGGAAACCGCAAGGTGGATATGAACCAGTTCACGACTCGCGTGGACCATACGTTTAGCGCGAGCGATCAGCTTTTCGGGCGATTTGTGTTCTCGAATGTAAACGACACCGAGCCGTTCCCGGCGACTGTGGATCCGACGGGGAATCCTCTGAGCCCCCCAGGGTTCGGGCAGACGACATTTCAGCGGAGCCGGAACCTGGCGGTCGGGTACACGCACATCTTCAGCCCGGCATTGCTGAACGAATTCCGGTTTGGATACAGCTTTCTGGACGTGGGACAGCATTCGCAGAATTCCAACGAGGATTTTCCAACCCAGTTTGGATTTCAGGGCACGAATCCGGCGCCGTTGGGTGCGGGATTTCCAAGTATCGTGATTCCAGGATTTAGCAACCTGGGCGACCCGACGACGCAACTGTTCGTAGGGAACAACGTGTTTACGTTCAGCGACAATGTGGTGCGCAATTTCGCGAAGCATTCCATGCGCTTCGGGGCTAACTACAAAAAGAGCGATGTGCGGACGGAGTTCGTGTTCAACAGTGCGGGGCAATATAAGTTTTTGGGCGTGTTTACGAACAACCCCTTTGCTGATTTCCTGCTAGGTTTCCCGGCGGTGGCCACGTCGCTTACGGGAGATCCCCTGCTGCACGGGTTGGGATACGGATTCGGCGCGTACTTTCAGGATGACTGGAGGGTGACGCAACGCTTCACGGTGAATCTGGGAGTCCGCTACGACATTAATTCGCCTTTCAAGGAGCGGGACAACAAGTTGGCAAATTTTTCGCCGGAAATCGGTGGTTTTGTGATCGCCGGAAGTCCGGGACATATCAATCCATCGGCGAATCCGGGGCGGTTTCCCGGCGTGCCGTTTAAGACAGCAAAGGAGTTGGGATACCCGGATGCGCTTACCAACGGGGACTACAACAACTTTGCTCCGCGGGTGGGCTTTGCCTATTCGCCGATTGGCACGCTGGCGATTCGTGGCGGATTTGGAATCTTCTTCGACGCCGGACTCATGGGAGGGCGCTTTGGAATTCTGGGCTTCAACCCGCCGTTTACCGGCTTGGAGCTATTCCTCAACTTCCCCCCCGCGACCCCCATCCCGGCGCAAACGGCGCTGGTCACGCCCGCAGCAAACGTGGTACTGGGACAAGGTCCGCTGAAGAATTTCCCAAGCGCCTATCTGGAAGAATGGAACCTCAGCGTAGAGAAACAACTTGGGTCCAGCTTTGTTGTAGAGGCGGCGTACGTGGGATCGAGAGGAATCAAGCTCGACGGCACATTGTTTCCGAATCAGCCGAACGCCAGCCCTGCACCGCTGAAAGGGAGGGTGAGGTGGCCTGTGCTCGGAGTGGATCTGGAGATTGCCTCACCGGCCTTCGACTCGTGGTACCACAGCCTGATGCTGCGCGGCGAAAAGCGGTATTCCAACGGGTTCGTGTTTTCAGGGAGTTACACCTTTGCGAAATCTCTGGACACTGGGGGAGGGTCGCTCTCCAATTTTTCCGACCAGAGTAACGGGACGCCACAGTTTTTCGGGAACATCGCGGCGGAGAAAGGCAGATCGAGTTTCGACGCGCGGCATCGGTTCGTGTTCAACGGCGTGTATGAGCTTCCCTTTGGCCGGGGAAAACCGCATCTCAACAACTACGAGGGGGTGGCTGAGAAACTCGTGGGCGGATGGCAGTTGAACTCGATCATCGTGCTGGAGTCAGGCAGGCCGGAAACACCGCTGATCCCTTTTGACCAGAGCAACACCGGGGCCAACACCGATCGGCCCAATGTAATTTCCGATCCCAACACTGGTCCTCGGACGGCGAACCGATGGTTCAACGTGAACGCCTTCCAGCTCCAGCCGTTCGGGACCTTCGGGAATGCAGGCCGGGGTATCATCAATGGCCCGCGATATGAAAGCGTAGACCTGGGAGTAGCCAAGATCACTCCTATCAACGAGCGGTTGAGCGTGGAGTTCCGCGCGGAATTTTTTAACCTGTTCAACCATGCCAACTTCGATCTGCCAGACCGCCAGTTCAGCACGCCGGGCTTCGGGCAGATCTTCAGCGCCAACGATCCGCGGGAGATCCAGTTCGCTCTCAAATTGCGTTTCTAGCCAGACTTCAGTGGAGATGATTTTTCAGCCGCGAGGGAAGGTGTGCCGTGATGACCAGGCATGTGCAACTCACAGCTTGTTTTCTCATTGCCCTGCTGTTTAGCCCCATGACGCAGTTGGGACAGGCGGAGAAGCGCCCTGACAAATTGTCTCCGGCGTTTCACCGCGGCCGGCTGGAAGAGCTCTACCGCCGCTGCCCGGATGGACTGATCCTGCTGCGGGGGGAAGTAAGCTGGTACCGCAAGCGGGAGATGCGGTCTTTCGACGCAGCGTATGCGGACTACAACTTCAAACAGGAAAGGAATCTTTACTATCTAACGGGGATCGAGGTGCCGGACTCCTTTGTGTTGATCAACCCGAAGAAAAGGGAAGTCCGGCTGTACACCGATTGGAAGGGCGCGAGAGAGTTGGAAGAAGTGCGCAAGCTGGATTACGTGAGTGGGCCCTATCCCGCGGCAGCATTTTTGAATGATGTTCTAGACCGCTCGCCGGATTACGCGGCGCTGTATGCACTGTATGTTCCATTCCTGGAAGCAGGAAACCTGTACGGAAAGACGGGGGCGTTGACCGGTGTATTCCCCCCGGGTTTGGGCGAGCCACTAACGGAAGAAACGCAGTTTGCCCGGCGGTTGGCGGAGACGTTTCCAAACCTGCGCGTGAAGAGCCTGGCGCCAGTGCTGCTTGAGATGCAGCGCATAAAGCAGGACGAGGAAATTCGGCTGCTGCGACGGGCGAATGAGATCGCAGCGCACGGCGTGGTGGAGGCAATCAAGGCGGTGCGACCCGGGCTTTATGACCACGACATCAACGCAGTGCTGGAATACGTGTTCGCGCGGGAGGGCAGCGTGAATCCGACGTTCGCGCCGAACGTGATGTCAGGACCGAACGCGTTTCTGGACTTGCTGCCGCTGTGGAGCGACTACGACCATCTCGACCGGCAGATGAAGACGGGCGAGGCCGTGTTTATCGACGTGGGAGCAGAAACTGCCTACTACGTGAGCGACATCGGGAGGACGGCGCCGGTTTCCGGGAAATTCACTGCAGAACAAAAAAAACTCTACGACATTTATCTTCCCTGCTTTCAGAAAGCGGAGCAGAGCGTCCGTCCGGGAGTGACACAGCACGATCTGGAGAAGCTCTGCGCGGCGTGCGCGCGGGATCAGCTTCGCGATCTTGGAGAAGGCGCCCTGCGCAATGCAGTCGAGGGATTTGTGCGGGAGGTCGAGAGCCACCCAACGCTGGGGCACTATCAGGACCTGAACGTAATGGGAGCGGGGGCGGGCTATGACGAGCCGCTTGAGCCCGGAATGGTGTTTGCGATCGAGCCGGTCCTTTACTCCAAGGAACTGAATTTCGCGGTGTTTGTGGAAGATGTGATTCTGGTGACGGCGGACGGATACGATGTCTTATCAAAGGGGATGCCGTATACCACTGAGGAGATCGAAAAACTGATGACACAGAGGAGCATCATCGAAGCAAGCGCGGGAAGAAGGTAAGTGACACAGTTCCGCAGCTTGGTGGGATGAACCACCGCCGCTCCCCCGGGAGGATGAACTGGCCGCGTCAATAGGTCGGCACCGTCGGACGCGATCTTGATCGACCACGGCGTGCCCCCCGTTCTGGAATGTATGGGTACCCTGGGGTGTCTACGGACAAATTTGCCTTAAGAAAACCCTTGAGCAGGTCAGCTTGGAAGTGATTGATATTCCGGGTCGAGTCAGGCAGCTTTTAAGCGTTCGGAACTCATGATTTTCAAATAGCTCAACTTTGGAATACACCGCTTTTCGCTAACTGGGAAGTTATTGACGGCCCTGGTGTGGAGGAGGCTGTTGGGCGTGTAGGCCGCGCTAATCCGGTACAAACGTTTCAAAAATTCAAGACAAACTGTTTCTTGTGTGACTCACTAAGGTCTCAGAGCGGATACGAGCGTGGGGGCCGCTCGTGAGAACCGAAACACAGTCCTACCCTGACTAGACGGGCGAAAGGTGTCCGCAGGCGAATCTGTCACGTGGGTGGAGGAGCCATATGCAGCTTACAAAACGTGTTCTCGTTATTCTAATTCTTGTGTGCGCTGAGACCATTCCATTGTTCGGCGTTGGCACGACAGGAACGATCGTCGGCACGGTTAGGGACAACAGCGGAGCCGTGGTAACGAACGCAGCAGTGACCGTACGTAACCAAGAAACGAATGCTGTGCGCCGTGTACAAACCAATGAAACTGGAGATTACACTGTGCCGTTGCTCCCTCCCGGCAAGTACGAGGTCGTCGTCGAAAACACAGGCTTCCGCCGCGCGGTGTTCAAGGATATCGCTGTGGCTGTCGACCAAACCGTTCGATTGGATGTGAGCTTACAGATTGGTGAAATGAGCCAGCAAGTGACCGTCTCCGAATCTGCCCCGCTAGTCCAAACGGACACCTCGACAATTGGTCAGGTGGTGGAAGGAGATCAGGTAAAGACGTTGCCGTTGAACGAACGGAACTTTGTGGCGTTCGCTCTGCTGGTCCCGGGTGCCCAGCTGCCCTCTGAAGGATCCCTAGATTCGACGCAGGGCCAAGCCCTAAGCGTAAATGGCGCTCGCGAGACTGCCAACAATTTCCTGCTCGATGGTGTCGACAATCAAGATTTAGTAATCAACCAATACAGCGTACTTCCGATGACCGACGCAATCGAGCAGTTCAAAGTCCAGTCAAGCACTTATTCCGCGGAGTTCGGGCGGAGTGGTGGAGCGCAGATCAATGTTGTGCTCAAGAGTGGAACGAACCATTTTCACGGCGAAGGTTTCGAGTTTCTTCGCAATCGACACTTAGATGCCAAGAACTTCTTTGACCTGCCCAACTGTACCGCGACTTCCACACCGGGAAGCTGTGGTGATATCCCGCGGCTTGATCGTAGCCAGCTCGGCGGAACGTTTGGCGGACCCATCTTGCACGATAAGACTTTCTTTTTTGTTGCTTATGAATTGCTTCACCTGCGGGAGGCAAGTACGCGACAGGCCACTGTGCCGTCGCAAGTGCAGCTGGCCGCAGCCCTCGCCGCCGTACCAGCGGCCCAAAGGAATCCTGCGGGTCTCAACATCTTGAATCTATATCCGGCCGCAAACGTAGGTGCTGACCTGTCGACTTCAAATCTGTTTGTGGCATCGCCGGTCATCAAAAATCGGGAGCAAGAGTTTGTTGTCAAAGTAGATCATCGCATTAACGACAAAAACACGCTGTCAGGACACTTTGCTCTTTCCTACGGGAATCGATTCAGCCCCTATGATCTGTTGGCCCCGTTTACGAACTTGCCCGGCTACGGGACAACGGTCATCACCCAGGGACAAAACGGCGGGGGCACTTGGACACACGTCTTCAATACCCGCTTGGTGAATGAACTGCGTGTCGGATACAACAAGGAACGAGGTTTCTTTTCGCAAACAGATAAGACTGACCACAACACCGCGTTGGGGTTTCCGGATGTCTTGACTAAGCCAGTAGACCTAGGATTTCCTAATGTCAGTATTGCCGGATTCGACGGCATCGGGCAGCCAACAAATACTCCCCAGGACCACCCCACTACCACATTGCACATTGCCGACAACCTCGCCTGGAATCCGGCTCTCATGGGAGGAAGACATCAATTGAAGTTCGGTTTCGAGATGCGTCCTTACTGGTACAACCTCCTCTTTGACATCATTGCGCGAGGTTTCTGGGCATTCAACGGAGGTCCCGCAGGGAATGCGCTAAATCCCACTCAGAATCCTCTTATTCAACTGCTCCAAGGGACACCAGATTTTGCCCTGGGCGTGAGTGGCGACTCAAACATGGTGATCACCACTACCTCGTATGGCGGTTACGTCCAGGACGACTATCGCCTCTCACCTCATTTCACGCTCAATCTTGGCCTGCGCTACGAATACAACTCGCCGCCGGTTGAGATCCACAACAAATTCAGTGATCCTGACCTTACGCCGAACGCTCTTACTTGCACACCCAAGCCGAATTGTCAGTTCATTGTTGCCGGCACACCGAGACTTTCGCGCGGAACCTATCCCCCCGATCGAACCGATTTCGCGCCGCGCGTGGGCTTTGCCTGGAGGCCTCTGGGGAATGACCGTTTCGTTCTTCGTTCTGGTTACGGGATCTTCTATGACCTCGTAATTCTTAATGCAAATCTCGAATCCGAATTAAATCCACCATTTTTTTCGGTTGTCTTCTTCTCGAACAACAGCAGTAACAACCTGACGATTCAGAACATACTGAACCAGGCGCCTGGTCTAAATCCATCCCAGCCAAGTTTCATGGCCCCCAACTTCAAAGATGCCTACATGCAACAATGGAACTTAGACGTCCAGTATGAGCTGAAGCGTGACTTATTACTCGATGTCGCATATGTCGGTTCGAAAGGCACGCGTCTCATCATCGCGCGGGATATCAACCAGTCCCCACTTGGTGGTACTGCACCCTTCCCTGCGTTTGGCGCCATCACGATGAACAGCAGCGAGGGTGATAGCAGCTACAATGCACTACAGGTCCGTTCGGAGAAGCGCACGGCCCACGGCCTGGCTTTTCTTGCCTCTTATACCTTTTCCAAGTCTTTGGATGATGCGTCCGGCTTGTTCGGCACCAGAGCGGAGCCCGGCTACCCGCAGAATTCGTTTGATCTTAGCGCGGACCGTGGCTTATCAAATTTCAACGTAAAGCATCGTTTCGTCTTCAGCTCTATCTATGAGTTGCCGATCGGAACGGGTCAGCGTTGGCTTGCTAAGCCCGGCATTGTGAACCGTATTCTCGGTAACTGGAAGATTAGTGGGATTCTGGCGTTGCAGTCCGGCCAGCCGTTTACAGTCAACCGTGGCGTCAATCAGAGTGGGACCGGTACCATCGCCTTGGGCAACATAGATCGCCCGAACTTGGTGGGAAATCCCAATGTGGGGGGACAAGTCGCTGCGAATCCGAGCTGCAACGCTCCGGCGAAGGTTCACACCGTTGCGAACTGGATCAACCCGTGCGCATTTGTCGCTGCCCCCGGAAGTTTCGGCAACGCGGGCCGAAACTTTCTGATCGGCCCGGACTACAAGAATGTGGATTTTTCCGTTCTAAAGGAGATGCGGTTGGGGGGTGAGAGCCGTCTGTTGCAGTTCCGCGTCGAGTTCTTTAACATCTTCAATCATCCCAACTTCGACTATCCAAGTACGAATTTTGACGGAAACGCGTTTGGTGCCTTGCAGTCGGTCAACGCATTTGGTGGCCGACCTCCTCGGCAGGTTCAGTTGGGCCTGAAGTTTATATTCTAGTTTGTCTAGGTGAAGTCTACTTCTAATTGCCGATTTTGCTGTGCTGTCTCCCATAAGCAAAGTAGACAATGAGACCGATCAGCATCCAAACTATCAATCGCAGCCAAGTTGCTGAGGGAAGCCCCAACATTAAGTACAGGCAAGAAGCCATACCCAGAATGGGCACGATCGGAACCCATGGCGTTTTGAATGGACGGATGACGCCGGGGCGTGTGTAGCGCATCACCAAGACGCCCCCACAGACTAGTACGAAGGCCAAGAGCGTACCGATGCTCACCATTTCAGCCAGTACGTCGATCGGGAGCAGGCCGCCACTGATCCCGACAACAGCTCCGGTCACAGCAGTCGTTAGGTAAGGAGTCCGGAACCGCGGATGGACTTTGGAAAGCCAATGTGGCAGCAGCCCATCCCCCGCCATCGCCCAGAAGACGCGAGACTGACCTAACATCATCACGAGAATGACAGAGCTTAAGCCCGCGATCGCTCCGATCTTAATGACCGGTCTGAGCCAAAAGACCTTTGTGGCATCGATTCCTACCGCTATTGGGTCAGGAACATTGAGTTTTGCGTAGGGCACAATCCCTGTCAGAACTCCCGCGACGAGGATGTAGAGCAGGGTACAGATGATTAGGCTCCCGATGATACCGAGCGGCACATCCCGCTGCGGGTTGCCCGTTTCCTGTGCAGCCGTGGAGACGGCGTCAAAACCTATATAGGCAACAAAGACCACCGCAGCCCCCCGCAACACCCCGCTCCACCCATAATGGCCAAATTGCCCTGAGTTCGGTGGGATAAAAGGGTGCCAATTAGCGCGATGGATAAAGGCAACTCCTACCAGGATAAATGTGACGATTACTCCGATTTTGATGAATACAATGGAGGTGTTCACATTTGCGGATTCACGGATTCCGACGACCAGCAAAATTGTAACCAAAGCGACAATCAGCACGGCGGGCAGATTCATCTTGGCATCCGTGGAGACCCACCCTCGGGTTACTGCGTCATAGACGTACGGAGCTGATGATAGGCGAGGGGGTACGTGAATGCCAAAATCTCTCAAGAAGCTCATCACATATCCGGACCACCCTACCGAAACAGTCGCGGAGGCAAGCGAATACTCGAGGACCAAGTCCCAGCCTATGACCCAGGCTAAGAGCTCCCCCAAAGTTGCGTATGTGAAGGTATAGGCGCTCCCGGCGATAGGGATCATCGCTGCCATCTCCGAATAGCAAAGAGCGGCACATCCACAAGCTACTGCGGCAAAGATGAAGGAAAGTAGGATGCCCGGGCCAGCGTAGCTCGCCGCAGCTTGTCCGGTGAGGACGAATATGCCCACACCTACGATGGCGCCCACGCCGAGCATCACGAGATCGACCGCCCTCAAGGATCGCTTCAGGCTGTGCTCGACATCCATCGCGTCTTTGAGGAAATCACCAACAGGTTTCGTCGCAAAAAGTCTACTGGCCACGATGTTTCTCCATTCCTGAGCACTGCTCATTCGAAAAGCCCAGATCATAGGTAACAAGACATAGAGTTGCGCTAGCGCGGAAGGAGAACTGCTGACGAGTATATTGGAGAGAATGCACTCGGGATAAACCTAGATCTCGCCGGGCCGCAGGAAATGCCACTGGGTGGCCTCCTCGTAAGCGTGAGCGAGTTGCAGGACGGTCGATTCATCGAACGCACGTCCAATGATTTGGATCCCAATAGGGAGTCCAGTTCGTGTGAAACCACAAGGAAGGGTAATCGCAGGCAACCCGGTAACATTTTGCGGGCGGTTCAGTCGAATTAGGGCAGAGCGAACAGGCTCGAGGTGTGAATCGATCTCTACTGCCTTCACGCGCATTCGCGGAGCAGGGATTGGAACTGTCGGCGCGAGGATGGCATCTACGTTCGCAAAGGCATCCTCGAAATCCTTCCGCACCGACTTCGCAAGCGCAAATGCCTTGAGGTAGTCGGTGGCCAGGACTCTGGCACCGATCTCCAGCCTCTCTCGCACATCCTGGCCGTATTCATCGGCCCTCGCAGGGAAATAGTCCGACAACTGATGATAGCTCGTCGCTTCCGCAAACGTCGCCTGCGTACTCGGCTCCGACGACTCGGCCACATGCGGAAGGGAGACTTCCTGCAGAAATGCACCTAATTTCTGAAAGCACTTTATCGCAGTATCGATTGCGGTTCGGATTTCTTCGTCCAGCACTTCGAAATAATATTGTTTGGGCAAACCCACTCGAGGACGCCCCAAACGCTTCTTGAGGACCTTCGGGTAATCGGGCACGGGTTTGCGGACAGAACCTTCATCGCGAGAGTCATAGCCGGCGATGGTGCGGAGAACGATCGCAACGTCCAGGACGCTACGTGCAAGTGGACCTACGTGGTCGAAACTTGCCGCTAGCGGCACCACTCCATGGCGACTCACTCTCCCGAACGTCGGCTTCAATCCCACGACGCCGCAAAGAGCCGAAGGAATGCGTATGGAACCCCCGGTATCCGTCCCTATTGACGCAGTAGCCATGCATGCAGCGACAGCCGCCGCCGAGCCGCCGCTGGAACCTCCAGGGCTCCTCTGCGTATCCCAAGGATTCAATGTTGGGCCAAAGTGGATGTTATTAGTCGTCGCACCGTAGGCAAATTCGCTCAGGTTTGTCTTGCCGATGAGGATTGCTCCGGCTCGACGGAGACGATCCACTACGAAAGCGTTCTTAGTGGGCACAAAGTCCTTCAGAATCTTCGAGCCGGCAGTCGTTGGGATCCGGGCTGTCAGAATGTTGTCCTTTAATGCGATGGGAATTCCATGGAGAGGCCCGCGATACCGACCGTGCATGATTTCATGCTCTGCCTCCTTCGCTTTCCTGTGAACTTCCTCGGGATTGACGTAAATATAGGCATTGAGCCGGCAGTTCAATTCCTGAATGCGCTCGAGGACCGCGCTGACAACTTCGGGCGGAGACACCTTCTTTCGTTCAAGAAGTAGAGAAACTTGGCTTATAGGAAGAAATGCTAGTTGCTTGCTAGCCGACATGTTCATCAAACTCAACGATCGACCAACCTGAGGACTCGATCGGCTCCTCCATACAACTTCAAACGGGACCGGACTTTACTACCCTAGTCTGTTACGGTATTTGTTTTCTCTCTTCCACCGATCAACAGGAAGAGCCGCTTCGAGTACCTAAAAAGGTGCAGACTTGGAGACGGGCAAAAAATGTGCAAGACAAAAACCGGAGAACACTGCAAGGTTCGCCTCGCTTGAAAATCGAGATTCCCCAATTCCCGAGCTCGGGAAGGTAGTTAAGATACACGCAATACTCGGGCAGTGTCTTGAATTCGCTTAACAATTGGATGTACTAAACATTTGGATTGCCGTAGCTGGATAATGCTTCGCCAAGGACCGTGGGACCGACGGCCTGCCACACCTACTCTTGCAACGGGGGCCTGTTCTAGTGGGCGCTGAGGCTGATAAGAGGGAGGCCTAATGCCGGTACATTCTTGTCGTGCGCTAGTTCGTTAAACGCAGCAATGTCTTTTTTCCAGATATCATTCCAATGTGTTAGTTGTTGCTGTAATTCGTGATCTAAGAAGTTGAAAACGTCATATGTCTGCTCCGTAGGAGCTGTGTCTGCTTGCTCTACGTACTCATGTAATGCGATAAACATATCGTTCAACCGCCCACCATAGTTAAATGAGTCTTTCTCGGCCGTTTTGTGTACCTGGAATATGGCATCTTCCACAGCACTCATTTTCTGATCCAGACCTTTTGCTGCTGCCACGATTGCATTGGATTCAGCAGCACCAGAAATTCGTTCCTCCAAGGATCGAAGCTGCCCTTGGATATATCGGATGTGGCTCACGGTTTCATGTGCTTGCGAAATGCGATCACGGATCTTCTCCGCCAGATCAAACTGCTTCTGCAGGTCTGCTTCCGACGTGGTTACAGCTGGATCGATCTTCACTTGCAAAGGCGCAGTTACGACTTTTCCCTGGACGGTCAACCTGACAGTGTAAGCCCCCGGAACGACTGTCGTGCCCTCCAATTTAGACCCCTCCATATAGACCGCTCCCTGAACTCCCGACGGCGGGTCGAGACGCAAATTCCAGACAAAACGATTCATCCCGGCGCTTGCCGGCGGGCTCAAGACCTCTTCCGTCGAGGGTTGAGGCTTGCCGATATTGGACAGCCCCGGCGATATGCTGGTGAACTTCCGAACGACGCTGTCTTTCGAATTCAGAATTTCCAGAGTGATTTTCTCGGTTGGGGCTGACTTCAGGAAGTAGTCAATGATGGCTCCATTCGGAGGATTCCTTCCTACACGATTCGCAGCACCGCTCCCGTTCCCCTCCGTGTCCTCTCGCAACCGAAAAGCAGGTCTTGGCTTGCAGATATATATATCTTCGTTTGTCATTTGCTCGCTGATCTGGCGAAGTGGTGCAATGTCATCCAGAACCCAAAAGGCCCGACCGTGGGTGGCGACAGCTAAGTCGTCATTCTTCACAATCAGGTCATGAACCGGAACGATCGGCAGATTCAATTGCAGAGACTGCCAATTCACACCATTATTGAAGGAGACGAAGACACCTGTTTCCGTTCCCGCAAACAGCAAGCCTTGGCGTTCCGGATCCTCTCGCACGGCATGGACATAGGCGTGGTCGGGAAGTCCCTTAGTAATCGAAGTCCAGTTCCTTCCGAAGTTGTCGGTCCGATAGATATGTGGACGGAAGTCATCCAGTAGATGGCGGTCAACTGCGGCGTACGCGACTCCCGCTGTATGTGGTGAAGCTTCGATCAGATCAACCCGGCCCGATTCCGGCAATTCCTTTGGTGTCACATCGGCCCAGTTCTTTCCGCCATCCCGGGTGACATGAATCAAGCCATCATCACTACCAACCCAGATGAGGTGCTTCTGGATCGGCGATTCGGCAATGGTGAAAATCGTGTCGTAGTATTCGGTCCCTGCATCATCCTTTGTCACCGGGCCGCCCGACGATCCTTGTTTGCCCTTATCGTTGCGGGTCAGGTCCGGGCTGATTGTGGTCCAACTCATACCGCCGTCGATGCTTTTGAAGAGCACCTCGGCTCCGTTGAAGATTGTGTTGGGTTCGTGTAGCGAAAACACTGTTGGTGATGTCCAATTGAAACGATGCTTTACCTGTGACGCGTAGAGGCCGTCCATAAACTGCGGCCAGGGAGAAATCATCTGCGCCTGACCGGTTCGATGGTCAAACCGGGTCAACGTCCCGGCATATGCGCCTGCAAAGACGATGCTCGAATCATGGGGATCCGGAGCAATGTACCCGCTTTCGCCCCCTCCCACGCTATACCAGTCCTCGCGGTCAATCACACCGTGGTTTGTTCGAGAAGCAATCGCCACCGTTGTATTATCCTGCTGCGCTCCGTAGATGTAATACATGAATCTGTTATCCGAAATTATGTGGTAAAACTGTGCAGTTGGCTGGTTGTCCTCTGTGCTCCAGTTCGCGCCTCCGTCTACACTGACTGTGGCTCCCCCGTCATTGCCATTGATCATCCGCTTCGGGTTGTTGGGATCGATCCAGAGGGCATGATAATCTCCGTGCGGTCCATCCATTGTTGTGAACGTACGTCCTCCGTCAATTGACCTAAGCATCCGATATGCCAGTGAATAGACCACATCGGGGTTCTTAGGATCCGAGAAGATATGCGAGAAATACCATGGGCGCTGGCTTAGGTTGTGGTCGCCGTTGATCAGGGTCCAATTTTCGCCACTGTCGTCGGAGCGATACATTCCACCCTTTTCCTTCGCTTCAATCAACGCATAAACACGGTTCGGGTTTGCCGAGACAGCGAGGCCGATTCGGCCCAAAACTCCTTCCGGTAGGCCATGGGCCTCGAAGTGCGTCCACGTCCTCCCGCTGTCGATGGACTTGTAAATCCCACCTCCTGGGCCGCCGGCGTTCAACATCCAAGGACCGCGACTTTCTTGATATAGAGCGGCATAAAGCACTCGTGAATTTGTGGGGTCGAAAACCAGGTCCACAGCTCCGGTATTCTCATCTTTGTACAAAACCTTGCTCCAGGTCGTGCCACCGTCCTGCGACCGGAAGACGCCACGTTCGGTATTGGGTCCTGACGCATGACCAACGGCGGCCACAAAGATAATGTCCGGATTCCGCGGATCCACCAACACCTTCGAAATGTGTTGCGTGTCATCCAATCCGATGTGTTTCCAACTCTCTCCTCCGTCCGTGGACTTATACATTCCGTCCCCAAACGTAATGTTGTTTCGCAAACAAGGTTCTCCCGTGCCTACGTAAATGACGTTGTGGTCCGAAGGGGCAATCCCAATCGCGCCAATCGAGAGATTCGACTCGTGGTCGAAAATTGGTTTCCAATTCATTCCACTGTCAGTACTTTTCCACAGACCTCCTGCGACAGCCCCGAAGTAATACACGTTCGGGTCATCCGGTAAACCCGCTACCGCTTCGACGCGACCGCCGCGAAATGGCCCAACCAACCGCCACTTCAACCCATTGAGCAGACTCTTGTCTACTCCCTGCGCAAACGCGTTGGCGGTTGCAAGGAATGATCCTAAGAGAAAAGTAAGTGTCACAAGCCGATTACGCTTGCCTCTAACCATGAAGTGTCTCCTTCGCTCTGAAAAACCGCCGCGATGCGTCTTGTGTCTTATTCAGGACCACTGCGAACACTGTACTACTTCGACCAAGCTGTTTCTGGCCGAGGATCTCCGGGAAAGTCTAGACTCCGAGCACGGTACGTAGTTCACCCCACCACTTTAGAGAGGACTGGGCACCGACAGCTCGACGTCCAAACTAAATCCAAGGCTAAAACAGACTCTTGCTCAAAATATACTGCGACGGGGATGGTAAGGTGTCTAGAATGCGAGAAGCACTTGCATCAGTTTAACTTCGGGAAGCGAACGCGGCGGAAATGGCGAGGTGACATGCCGGTGTACTGCTTTAACGTTCTGCAAAGATGACTTTGATCAGAAAATCCGCAGCGCAACGCGATGTCGGCGATTGCGGTATCCGAATTCAAGAGCTCATGACAGGCCGCTTCGATCCGCAGCTTCCGCAGATAATCTCCAACACTGCAGAGATACCGCTTCCGGAACGCACGGGCTAAATGAACCGGATGGACGCACAGGGAACCCGCCAACTCGCTCAGCTTAACGGGTTCCTGAAACTTTTCGTGAAGAATTTCGGTTGCTCTGCCAAGCCAATCACGTGTGCGCGGTTTTGGCCCGGTTGCCCGTTGCCTGAAAACTTCAGCCAGGAGCTCCAACGTCAAACCCTCAATACTGAGAGCTGACCACGGATCACCACTGGAGACTTCCTTGTGAAGTCTCAGCCCAAGCTGCATGGCATACACACTCCTCAAGAGCGTCCGGCTGTCCATGCTGACACCATCACATTCACACAGCCGATCGAGAAACGGAGGAAAAAGTTCCAGATTCAGTACTTGTCCACCATTCCGGTGAAAGTAATCAGAATGGCATTCTCCAGCGGCGTGCAGGATCGTTTGTCCAGTCTCACAGTCCCAGGCAGTTGGCCCACACTCCTCGGTGTAGGAGCCCCGTAGCACGATCGAGATATAGGTTTGTTCGTGCGAATGCTTTGGAATCTTTTGATTTGGCCGATACAAACTTTCAAATACGGCAAAACCTGCAAACTCACGACGCCCAAGCTCACGCCCGGAAAATGCGTTTGATTTGAAGTTCATGACGTCTTACTGATTCAGCCGATTATTTATCACCAATCTGATTCAGAGTCAACGAGTCAGCCATTTAAGAATTCATCGATTCGCCCTAAACAGCCGCGCCACTCTCGACGGAACACGAGATGACCAAAGCGTCCCCTTCTTAGCTTCATCCAATGCGTGCAGCATCGCTAGGTTGTCATCGGGCTCGCACAATACAGTTAGCGCTCTTCCGCAGATCCTAAACATCGGATGAGGCGGTCGAAAGCCCGTTTCCACGGGACGCGAAAAACCCAGCGCATCTGAAATCTGAGACGCACTGAAGCTGCGAAGTCTCTCTAGAATTTCCGTCTGAGTGTGCAAAACCACGTGATCCCTTTGAGCTTTTCGAACCCCGCGATAGGGAGGGGCTGAAGAATTAGGCAGGCGATCAGAACTGTGTAATTTCAGTGAAAGATCCAATGTTCCTGAATCTAGTGTGTTGAGGTACTTGTTTTGTCCGCGAGGACTTCACCCCCCTTCATAACCCAGCGTACGTTGTGCAAGACAACGCCGATGTCAACCAGTGGGTCACCTTGCACGGCGACCAGATCGGCATAGTGCCCCGGTGTCACCGCCCCGAGATCCTTCTCCATTCCAAGGGCTGCCGCTCCATTTACGGTTGCAGCGGCGATCGCTTGCTCCGGGGTCATTCCGGATTTGACGAGATAGGTGAGCTCCTCTGTGTTGTGACCGAAGAGCTCGTAAACCGCATCGGACCCCATCGCGATACGTACTCCTGCCTTGATCGCACGTCGCGTGGTCTCTTCTGACGCATGTTCATAAGCGAGAATTTTCTGATTATCACTCTCGGGCCAGCCGAACTCTTTGTAGTTCTCGACGTACCAGACGTTGTGATAGACCGTTGGAACGTAGACGATCTTTTTCCGAACCATCTCGGCAAGTGTGGTATCGTCGATATTTATGGCATGCTCGAGCGTATCTCCCCCTGCTTTCACCGCGTCCCGAGCTCCCTCGGGGCCGTAACTGTGAATCGCGATACGCTTGCCCATCGTATGAACAGTTTCGACGGCTGCCTGCATCTCCTCCAGTGTATAGGTCTGATATGTTTCGACATCGTTGAACCCTCCGGTCGATCCGAACATTTTAATTAAGTCGACGCCCGCACCGAATTCTTGCCGCACCAAGTTAATGACTTCCGGAACGCCAGAAGCTTCCCCCTGATTGGGAACAACCCAAGGATAAACCCGGTCATAACGTGGCACAGGAACTCCCGCAAACATGGCCGGTCCAGCAACAAACATCCGTGGTCCAACCATAGCGCCTCGATTGATCAGGTTTCTCATGGCGATGTCGCTGTAATTCCTGGCCGCCAAATCGCGTGCCGTTGTGACGCCGATCTCGATGCATTTACGGGCATTCTCTTGAGCAAGAAAGACTAATTCCTGAGGCAGAAATTTTGCGATCTCCTCATTTGGGTTCGCATGAGAATTCTTGTCTCGCCAGTAGGTCATGTGCGTATGTACATCAATCATTCCCGGCATTCCGGTGTACGAAGACAGGTCGATCAATTGCGCGCCACTGGGTATCTGGGAACTCCCACTGCTTACGGTCTCGATCCGATCGCCCTTCACCATAACCAACGCATTTGTTAAGACTTTGCCAGTTCCGTCAATCAATTTGCCGAATCGAATGACCTTGACGCTCCTGGTGTCGATCTGAGAGAAGGACGAAACCGCCCAACAGATTGGAAGAAGACTCAACATGATTTTGAAGATTCGCATAATTAGTCCTTGTCTGTAGCCCAAAGAGCATTCGCTCCTGAGCTGGCCTCAAGATAACCACGCTTATATCTAGCCGAACTGGGCCATCGCTGCCTATGAACCTCGCAGCGAACTAAAGTCTCCGCGGGAAACCGGCCCCAGTGGTCTACATTCTACTAAGTGAGCTCCGACTCGAAATCAAGGCAGCATAAAGCAAAAGGTAAGGTCCGCATTAGAGAAGATTTTGCAATGGACCGTACACGACAATTTGCATTTGCATACCCATGCAGGAAGCGGGCGCGTAAGCCCCACCAAGCTCTGCCCATACACTGAACCCAGGAAAAGTGTCTTGAACCGGCCTAGCACTTGGACGCCCTTAGCATCCTGATTGACCACGACCATTCGCTTGAACCAGTGTCGCCGCGGCAGCGGTTCTTGGCGGTAATGATGCATGCGCCGCACAACAAATGTAAATTTACTGACCGCTTCTTGCGCCATGCCCATCGCATACACCGGCAAGCGGACTCTATTTCGCCTTCACGGAGGGTTGTGCCAGTCGCTGATTGAACCAGTCAATCATGCGCAGATTGACATCGAGCCGATGCCTCGGTGCATGGAACTGGTGACCCTCGCCCGCGTACACCACCATCGATGTGGGCACGTGCAATGTTTTCAGTGCGTGCCAGAACTCAAGCGATTGAGGTGGGGGACACTCAGCGTCATATTGGCCGACGACGACTAACGTGGGAGTTTTTACATTCTTGATAAAGGTAACAGGCGAGCTGCGTGCATACACTGCCGGGTCGTCGTAGACCGATGCGCCAAAATACGGGATCATCCACTGGTCGATTTCATTTTGTCCGTAATAACTCTGCCAGTTCATGATGCCCGCGCCAGCGACCGCTGCCGCAAAGCGGTTGGTTTGCGTGACCGCCCACATCGTCATGAAACCGCCGTAACTCCAGCCAGTGATTCCGAGCCGGCCCGAGTCGACGGGATATTTGCTGATCACCATGTCCAAACCCCGCAGGATGTCGTTCAGGTCGCCGTAACCGAAGTCCTTCACATTTGCCTGGGTAAATTCCTCGCCTTGTCCGTAGCTGCCTCGCGGATTAGGGAAAAAGACGAAGTATCCCTGGCCCGACAACAAGATAGGTTGGTAGAAATGTTTGGGCCACGAAGTGGTAAGGACAGACGCCGGTCCGCCGTGCACGTCCACGACAAGCGGGTATTTCTTGGCTGGGTCGTAGTGGACGGGAAAAACCAGCCACCCCTGCACATCATACTGATCGCTTTTCCACGCTACGCTTTCAGTTTTTCCCCACAGGGGCCGCACCGAGCTATTACCCGAAGTTTGAGGCTTCCAGGCACCGATTGGTCCGGCAAAGACTTCTGGCGGGTGAGCGAACGAACTGCTGACTGCAGCGACTGTCACCCCATCATGGGCAACCGAAAGACTTCCCATCCACATGTTCGCGTTAAGAAAATCATCCCCAGACCACAGCTCGTCGATTTTGCGAGTGCTGACATCGACCCGGGTCACGGCGCTCCTGCCCTGAGAGTCCTGCACGAACAGAATCTGCGCAGGTGCAGTCCATGCGAGCCAGCTCGCCGAGCCCCGCAGTCCCGGGGTGACGTTGCGAGGTTCGCCACCGCTCGCGTCGATAACGAACAGGTCGCCTCCTGTTGACACCTCATCGCTCATCAATCCGGCGATGAAAGCTATACTCTTACCGTCCGGCGACCAGCGGGGGATGGCGATTTGCCACGTTGGCTTGTAAATGGATTTCATCTTCCCGCCGGCCGAGGGAAGTGTATACAACTGGGCAATCCACCAGTTGTTTTCGCCCGAGCCCGGAGCCGCGGTTAGGGCGAACGCGCTTCCATCCGGTGCCCAGTCAAATTCGTAGACGTACATGTCCGTTGGCGAAATTACCTTGGTTTCGGAAGTGGCGACAGTGACGACGGCGATCCTCTGCTCAGCAATCTGCTCCTCCAACTCCCCGACGCGGGGAGGAGAAGCCTCAAGCGGATCCGAACCGGCTGACGCACCCTCGGTGAACAGCACAGCGATCTTCTTGCCGTCCGGTGACCAACGGGGACTGTCTAGGTAACCCGAGAACGAGGTCACACGTTTCGGCTTGCTACCCAAACAATCAGAAATGTATAGCTGCGCAACCCCGGTTTTTTCAGCATCCGAGATAAATACGATCTGTCGGCTGTCCGGAGACCAGGCAATGTCGTGTTCTTTGGCATCGTTCCCGCTTGAGACAATGATGCGCTGGGGCTGTGCTGCCGCGTCACTTCGCAACCTGCAATAGATTGCCGTATTGCGTGAAGGCGAGCCGCTGGCCCCGTGCAATAGTTCCACCCAGGCGACCTGCGCTCCATCCGGGGAGATGGCGACCTGCTCGAAGTCGTGAACCTTCGAAAGAGCGTCGATCGCAGCGGCCACATCTGACAATTCGGCTCCCACCGGAAGCGCGGCAAGATAAAGCATTAGCGAAAAGATCGCGCACAATACTACAGAGGTTCTATTCATATGTTGTTCCGATCACTTTAGTGGCGTGCGACTCCCTCTTTTATCTTCACAACTCCGACCGACGCCAGGAAATCAAAGTAGTTGTTGAATTCTTCGAATGGGATAGGTTCGAATTCGTCACTTACCAGGTCGCGGATCTCCGCAACGGTTCGCTTGCCATCGACGAAATTAAGAGCTTCGTACATCACATAATGGCCGCGGCGCGCCAGCGGAATTTTGCTATCGAACTGTTCATCTCCGGTCTTTTCAGTGAGCCACCATCGCCCGTATTCGGGACGGTAGAAGTTGACCGGACCACGAATTGCGATGTTACGCTCCGGAACCTTGCCTTCTCCTGGCGCCGAAGCCACGGTGTCACCTCGCGAGTCTGCAGCCAAGCGCTTCGTCGCAAGCTTTTCTTCTTCACGAAGCGAGGCAAGCGCACTAGATAGCTCCTCCTTGTCGCCAGCCTCACCTACGAGTTCCGTCAGGGATTGCAAGGCTTGGGCTTCGCGTGCGTTGTCCAAGTGCAGAAATGTTTGTGCATCGCCGCTCGTCTTCGACAATTGTCCATTCCGCAGCATCGAATGGACGCGCAACTCACTTTCTGCAAGACGCGCTTTCGCTCTGGCGAGGGCGTTGTCGATGTATGCAGTAAGGTCCGCGGCCGTAGCCGAGGCGATCGCGTAGGCTGACGCTGCTGCAACAATCACACCCCGGCGCATCTGGGTCGGATCCACAACTTCTGGGGTGTCGAGCTGCGTTCCCAGAAAGACGTCAGGGAAGTCGCCCAGCAGAATTGCCGGGATGCCGATACTGGCCTCAACCGCATCTTCGTGGTCACTCGGGCCCCAAAAGCGCTCGATGTTGTACCGGTAGTCGCTGCGGCTGCCGAGCGGGTCAAACGTGGGATCGAGAAAACCTTCGGAAGGGCGCGGCCCGAGAAGATTCGCATGGCGGATGGAGATCGTATTATTTGTCCCCATATCCTCCATGAAGTTCTGCACAACGTCGTTTAGGAAGCTAGGGTGCGAATAGGGCGTACGAAACAGGTGAGCAACCGCTTTGGTTTGCTGTTGGTCATAGCCGATCATATCCACGTTAATCATCGCGAGAATGTGCTGAACGTCCTCTGGATGGGCATAGAAATGCGAAATGATCCCATAATGTTCCGGTCCCCACATGAAGCGGATAGTTCTACGTGGCCGGGGTAGTTGCTTCGCATGAATAAGGCCGCTGAGAATCCGCGCTACTTCGAGCGTGCAGCCTACGCCCGTCAGATTGTTTCCGCCCGCGGCATTGCGGTCATTGGTGTGTGCGTAGACTAGAACTGCAGGCAGAGCAGGATCCTGGCCGGGAATCTCAGCGCGGACTTCCGGGTATTCGCCCTTCCCGATATCGGCTTCGACGTCAGCGTGCACCACCAGAGGCTCACCGGCTGCAAGGCGCTGGCGCAAGGATTCGCCGACTCGGTTCGACAAGGAAAACGCGAACGTCGTCTGCTCGCCATGGGGTCCTTCCCAAGGCTTCGGTTCCTGAAAACCCACCAGGTCTGGGTAGTCCGCAGCGTCCATCTCGCGATAAATCACGATGCCGAGGGCCTTGCGTTCCCATACGGCCCGGCGCAGCACGACGCTAAGCGGGCCCGTAGCCAAGACGATTTTGCCCGCGACTTGTCTGCCCGCATACTCCGCTTCGCTGGTACCGGTCCCCACGTCTATCAATGCGGCGCTCACGTTCGCATTCCGGCTCAGGCGCGCCAGGTAAACGGGGTGTGCTGCGAAGCTGGCCAGTAACTCCTTCTGGGGCCTTTCGAGCCACAGTTCTGCTCTGTGCGCTTCCCAGTATGGTTCCGTCCGGAATGCCCACACGTACGTCTTGCCGTCGGAAGGGAAGCGCTCGATCCCGGCGTCTGCCAGTTCTAGCCTGCGGGCTTCGAGAAGGAGATAATTCGCGATTTGATCGGCCCCGGCCGACGGCGCAAATCCGGAAAACTGGGTCAGGTTGCGGAAGTCCCCCAACGGTCGCTGTCCGGATGCGCTGGCTCGGATCAGACGATACGCTTCCGGCGCGAGGATCTGCCCCTGAGTTGCCGATCCCACCATAAAAAAGATCGTTAGTAGCCACGCCTTTTTCATTTGCACTCCAGGAATTTTTCTTCTCAGCTATACCTCGTTGAATTTACATCAATTCAACTAACTCGCTGTGTAGACCGTTCGACAACATTCGCCAAGGGTTTCGGAGAGCAACTATTCATCCCCACTTTCTCCTGGATTAGAAGGTATCTAGAACAGAGTCGTTCGCAACGCCCCTTCCTTACTTAGATTGCTCCCGCAACCTTTTACGGGAACCGCATGTCACGGCGGGCGAGATCGAGTATCTTATTCTTCCCGCCGATGATGTGTTCGCGCATGAGCCGCCGGGCAAGCTCGGGGTCGTTGCGTGAAATAGCACCAAGAATGGCCATGTGTTCCCGCGCCGGAAGCTCCCCGTAGTAGCGTAGTTGGATCGCTTCCGCGGCCGCGAACAGGATGCGGTCGGTTTGCGCTCGCATCTGCGCTACCGCTCTGACCAGCAGTGCGTTGTGAGTCAATCGAGCGATGCCTATATGGAAGGCGGTGTCAGACTCGACGAAGTCGCCGAATTCTTCCTCGTTGTGGGCGCGGAACTGCGCGGCCGATTCCAGCTCCGCTCGCACCTGCGGGGCAATTTTTGCGCCACACAAAAGTTCGACGCATGCACACTCGACGGCGGCACGGTATTCGTACATGTCGTTCATTCCCTGAATCGTGAGCTGAGTGACGAAATAGCCGCGATTGGCGATAATGCGGACTAGATCTTCTTCTTGCAGCCGCACGGCAGCCTCGCGCACCGGAGTACGGCTCGCCGCGTACCGGTGCGCCAAGTCCTTCTCCGTAAAAGCTTGTCCCGGCCGCAAGACGCCGGTGATGATGTCTTTCTTCAGCGCCGCATAAACGCGCTCAGTTAAAGATAACTTTGGTTCGCTGCCGCGCGGATGCGATGTGGCCGGGCCTTTGCTCTTCGCATGTCGAGAGGTAGGTTTCATAAGTCCAGCGCCTGCGCGAGGAGGGAGTATAGCAACATCGTACGCATACTAAAAGTATACAGATAAAATTATCGTTGACATGGCATGCCCACTGATGTAGGTTCCCGCCGACTGGAGTCCTGCGCCAAGGGGGGGATATGAATATCCGCATTTTTTCCCGAGTTGTCGTGTCGATTTTCGTAGCTTTTTTGTTGTCCGCAATAGTCGTCCGGGCCCAGTTGCCTAGCAACGGCGAGGTGACTGGCACCGTACTGGATGCGAGCGGAGCCGCTGTCGCAGGCGCAAACGTTTCACTGACCGACAGGGCCACTTCCATCTCCCAGCACTCGAAGACGGATTCTTCGGGAAACTTTGTGTTTCACGCGGTGATCCCTGGTAGCTACGATTTGACCGCTGAAGCAAGCGGTTTCCAGAAAGCCGTGGTGCAAGAAGTGGTCGTGCTCGTCGGGAAGACAACTGATCAGCACATCCAGCTCGCGGTAACGGGCAGCAAGGAGGTGGTAGTAGTCTCGGGCCAATCGCCCGTGCTTCAGGAATCCCGATCGGAGATCGGGCAGGTCATCCAGCGACAGGAACTCGATTCGCTTCCGCTAAAGACGCGCGACTTCTCGGATCTTGCTACTCTCGTTCCCCAAGTGGTGCGGACTCCGGTGATCGACCCAACTAAGCAGCGTGTCGGTAATATCAGTGTTGCGGGCACGGGTGGACGGCAGTCGAACGTGTATGTCGACGGGTTCGAGAACTATGATTTCGTGATTGGCGGACTGGCTTACGACGTGAGTCCCGATGCCATCCAGGAGTTCAATGTTGTAACCACTCGATTTACGGCGGAGCAATCGCGCTCGATGGGCGCGCTCATCAATATCGTGGAGCGGTCGGGCGCGAACCAGCTCCATGGGTCAGCATTTTTCTTCTTCCGCAACCAAAATCTTAGTGCTCTCGATTTTTTCCAAACCACCAAGAGCGATTTCCACCGCTATGAATCGGGGGGCAACATAGGGGGACCGATCAAGAAAGACAAGTTTTTTCTGTTTGGCGCTTTTGAAGACCACCATGAACTGGACACCGGGATCGTAAATACCAACGGGCATTATCCCCAGTTCGACGGCGACTTCCCATTGCCGTTCCGTCGCGATTTTGTTACCGCAAAAGCTGACTATAACATTAATAACGCGCACCGGCTGGCTTTTAGGTTTAATCTGGATGACTTCAATGCGGCAGAGAACGTAGGCGGAATCCGCGCGTTTTCGAATGGGCGCAACGACATTACTAGGACCAGTTCTAACGCAGGCAATGAGACCTGGGTCATCTCACCCAATAAGGTAAATACGGTTGGCTACCAGTATTTCCACTTCCATAATCTATTGAAGTCGTTCTCCCCTCCCAGCCCACAATTTACCCGGCCGGATCTTATCATCGGAGAACGCACAGGCGACCCGCAGGGTACGACCGAAAGTCGCTCGCAGATACGCGACGACTTCGTGTGGTCCAAGGGCAGCCACAGCATCAAGTTCGGTGGCGAATTTCACCACGTCAACGGCTCGGCCTTTATCGACTTTGCCACGCACGGGCAATTCATCTTCTTCACTGATGCCCCATTGAATGCTCCCAACGCCGACCTTCTGGTGCAGAGCGCATGCAACACACCGGGTTGCCAATTGGGAGATCTTAGCAGCCAGATTCTCGGCTTCTACTTTCATGATGATTGGAAGGTACGTCCCAATCTGACCCTTAATATGGGGCTTAGATGGGACTACTTCAGCAATGAGAACAACAAGAACTTTGACGGCATCCTGGGATTACTCGCGCCTCCCGGCAGCCGCCATTCCAACAAGAAAGACTTCTCGCCACGCATTGGCTTCGCCTACGATCCATTCAAGAAGGGCAACTTCGTCATTCGCGGTGGCTATGGCATCTATTACGCGAACATCAACCTGTTGGATGGCCTCGTGGAGCGAGGCTTTGACGGGAGGGATATCGGATTTCGCGTCTTCTTCAATCCCGGGGCAATTAACATCGCCAATCCGTTCCCCGGTTTGACTCCACAACAGATTCACGATCAATTCTTCGGACCGCCGCAGGACCCGCTGGGTGCGCTAGACAACAATCTGCGCACGCCTTACGTGGAGTACTTTTCTGGCGGGTTTCAGTGGGATTTCAAGAAAGGCTTCGTGCTGAGCATGGATGGGGTCCACTCTCTGGGCGTTAAGGGCATCCTCTCGCGCGACATTAATGTTGACCCGGCATTCAACATCGCGGTGCCGGCGGCGCCCCTGTGCCAGCAGTTCGGAATGTCGGTGTGTAGTCAGTTTGGGGCCACGACCTGGATCAGCAACGGCGATACTTTGAAGTACAACGCCTTCATCATCGCGTTGAATAAGAGCATGTCGCAACGGTTCCAGTTGAACACGTCCTATACGTTTTCCAAAGCCCTAAACCTCTACAACGAGAGTGTGGGTTCAGGTGGAGACAACCTCACCAATCCCTTCAATTACCAGCAGGATCTGGGGCCCGCTGTCACTGATCAACGGCATCGCTTCATCTTCAGCGCAATCGTCGATCTGAGTCGCTTACCTCCGTTTTTTGGCAACGGATGGGAGCTGGCTCTGATTTCAAGCTACAACACGCCGCTTCCATACGACATTACCGCGGGCACCCAGTCCGATGGGATTACCCCGCTCCGTCCGGCGGGAATTACGCGCAACAACGGTAATCGTGGATCGCAGTCGGCGCTGCTGGCGGACATCAATGCGTATCGTGCAAGTCAGGGGCTTCCGCTCATCACCCGGCAGTTGACTCCGAATAATCTGAACTTTCGTTCCACAGACCTGCGGCTCAGCCGGACGATTCCGCTCGGCGAGCATTTCCGGGTTCGCTTGCAAGGTGAGGTGTTCAACCTCCTGAATTCTCCAAACTTCATCTCCAACAGTGGCCACGCTGGGTTCGGCGTATCCGGAATCGTGGGCGACGCGAACTCATCGTCCGTTGGCTTACCCACTTCCACACCGGGTGTACTTGGCGTCGGGGGGCCAAGAGCGTTCCAGTTGTCGGCGCGCGTTTCGTTCTGACACCAACCCCGGGGCTGGGGGCGATTTGGATATTCCCGGCTACAGCCCTTCGTTTCTAGTGCTGGGACGTCTAAGGAACTCCAATCCTTATCCGTCCAAAGGAATGGGTGACCATGCCACGACAAATTATTCTTTTCCTTTCTCTGCTGACAATAAGCATCATGGTGAACGCCGGCAGTGGGAAACCGTCGCCTACCATTGTCGACCTCACGGACACGATCCGTGTCGGGATCGTAGAGGACTCGATCGGTGATGCCGCGATGAAGGCCTTCGGGATTGACGAAATCTCCATGAGTCCCGAGATGACTTTCCAAAAGACAACCGGCCGATCTACACGGATTTGCCTTTCCAGTCAGATCGGGACCCACATGGACGCCGGCGCACATGCCGATCCCGATGGTTGGCCGGCCAATGAGGCTCCGCTTGATCACCTGGTTGTTCCAGGCATCGTAGTAGACGTTCGCGCCAAGACGGACGAGGAAGGTATTACGCCGGCTGATCTTGAAAAGTATAACGTACGGACCGGGGACGCCGTGCTTTTCCTGTTCACCTATGCCAAGCCCAAGCCAGGCGTCATGTTTTCGCAATCCTTCCTCACTGAGGAGGCCGCCGAATGGCTGGTGAAGCGCGGAGTACGATGCGTGGGCAGCAACACGCCGGGCTTAGAGGACCATAAACGCGGTGCGCGCGAGCACTGGATGGATCCTGCAAACCAGAAGCAAGCATGGCCCGTTCACAAGATCCTGCTCCGGCGTCATATCCCGATTATTGAAGGCCTCACGAATCTCGACAAATTGGTTGGAAAGAAATTTCAGTTTATTGGACTTCCACTGAAGATTGAGGGAATCGACGGGGCCCCGGTTCGCGCACTGGCTGTGCTTGAGTAAGAAAGTCGCTGAAGCTGAAGAGACTGCTGCCGATCCACAGCGGGGAACAATGCCCATTCGGCTCGTTGAAAAACGAAGTCTCGGAACGTTCGTTGTGGTCTGGGCCGTGACTGTACTTGCCGCCAGGTGCGTCGCGCAAGACGCGCTAATCCAAGAAGGCCATCTTATCGACCCAGGAAGCAACACCATCGCACAACACCAGTCAATCCTGGTTCATGCGGGTAAGATCGCGGCAGTAGGCGAGAATCTACAGGCGCCCTTGGGCGTACAGGTCATCGATCTTTCTGGTGCGTGGGTCCTGCCCGGGCTAGGCGATGCCCACCAGCACATTACCCTGGACTTTCCACCCGCGCCCGCCAAAGGCTCGGTATGGGAGGGTCTTCGATTGAATCAGAGTACTGCGGAGCGCACTGTCCGCGGGATACGTAATGCCAGGGCGCTGCTTGAGGCCGGCTTCACAATGATTCGTGATGTTGGCAACGCAGCCGAGTACGCCGATACCGAGGTGCGCCGTGCGATCGAACGCGGCTGGTTCCCCGGTCCCACCATGCTCAATGCCGGAAAGATCATCACGCCTTTCGGGGGACAGGATCCCGGCGCTGCCCCGGAGCGGGGGGCATGGTGGCACGACGAATACATCGACGTGGACAGCACCGAGCAGGTTCGGGCTGCAGTTCGTCGCGACATTTATTACGGAGCTTTGGTTATCAAGCTGGCAGCGGACTCGAACACGTATCACTTCAGCGAAGAGCAGATCCGCGCTGCGGTGGACGAGGCGCACCGAGCCGGCTTAACCGTCGCCGTCCACGTCTATGGGGGCGAGGCGGCCCGCAACGCCATTCTTGGCGGCGTGGACTCCGTCGAACACGGCTATGAACTGAGCGACGAACTGCTTGACCTGATGAAGCAGAAGGGTACATATCTCGTAGCAACTGAGATGTCGGCCCAGAACGCGATGATGCTATTTGGCGACATCGGCATGGATGTGAAGGCATTTCACGAACATAGCCTGCAACGTCTCCAACGGGCCTACCGGCACGGCGTCAAGATGGCATTTGGGACCGACGCCAGTCTGGAACTGGCCGACAGCACCCGGCCGAACCAGATACTGGAACAAGCGGAAATCTGGCAGGAAGCGGGTCTTTCACCCCAATTCATCTTGAAATGCATGACCGTCAATGTAGCTGATCTGATGGGCCTGGGAAAATCCCGGGGGGCTATTCGGGCCGGACTAGCCGCCGATATCATTGCGACAACGGAGAACCCTCTGGGGAACATCACAGCCCTGCGAAAGGTAAATTTTGTCATGAAGGACGGCAAAGTAATTCGTGACTCGCGTTCGACCGTACCTCGCTGAGGTGACGAAGCATAGCCGAATGGCCGCTAGCCTAGGGATAGATGCCAGCACGCGAATGCTAATTCTCCGTATTTTCGAGCAGGAATAACTTGGAAGTATTTTAATTCGGGCTTAGTCAGTTGAGATAAGGGAATTCTCCATGAACCCAAAACTACGATACGCGCCAGCTGGACTCCTCGCCTGCATGCTCTCCGCATCTGCGCCGGCGCAGCAGCCTCGCATTCACGTCATCAAGACCGGCCCTGAAACCGTGGAGTGGGGATACTACGATGCTTCAAAGAAACCCATCGCGGTGATTGATTCCGGCGACATTGTACAGTTGGAGAGTCCTCTGGCCGGTTCGAGAGAGATGGAAACCTTCGGCTTGGCTCATCTAATTACGCCGGAAATGCGGGCTCTGGAAACCGGAGTTCCCAGTAGCGAGAAAGGACCTGGGGGCAACATCCTTGTCGGCCCGGTTTACGTGAATGGAGCCGAACCCGGGGACGTCCTCGAGGTCAAGATCTTAACGCTCGAGCCCATGGACAACTATGGAGTGAACCTTTTTGTTCAGGGGCACGGAGCACTCTCCGAAGACCTTCCCCGCATGAGAGTAAAAACTATTCCATTGGACAAAGCACGCAATGTCGCGGTGTTTGCGCCAGGCATCGAACTTCCGATAAAACCGTTTTTCGGTACGATGGCAGTTGCCCCTCCCTTAACGTTGGGGAGGATTAGTGATTCACCTCCGGATTACTACGCGGGGAACCTCGACAATAAAGACTTGGTCGCTGGTACAACCCTTTATATCCCGGTACAGGTCAAGGGTGCGCTCTTCAGCGCCGGGGATGGGCACGCCGGGCAAGGCGACGGAGAAGTGGACGGTACCGCCAACGAAGTCGCGTTGCGCGGAAGGTTCCAACTGACGCTTCGCAAAGACCTGCACTTCCAATGGCCCCGCGCGGAGACACCCGATTACTACATGACTATGGGTTTCAGCCCTGATCTCAATCGGGCCGTGGTTCAGGCCGTGCGCGAGATGGTTGATTTTCTTTCCGTGAAATACCATCTGAGCCCGGAAGACGCTTATATGTTGACCAGCATGGGTGCCGATCTTCACGTAACTCAAGTCGTAGACGGCACAAAAGGAATTCACGCGATGATCCCAAAGAAGATCTTCGTTCACAACTGAGTCATTTAACTGGGCTTGGGGCTCATCCGGGATTCAGGCATGCTGGCTGAGACCCTGTACCTTGCTTCGCCAAGCGATACGGAGGCGCCTCCTTGTGAAATCACGATTCTCCCGCCCTTCGCAGGATGTCCTGGTAGTGTTTCTCTTTTCCTTGATCATGGTGGTTGGAGCGTCGGCACAGGAACTTCTGTCCCGCGATGCCTACCAATTGATCAAGAGGAATGCTTCCGGTGAGTTACCCTTCGCAGACTTCCGCAACATTGTGCGGTTTTCAGGATACGCTCCTTCTCCGGGATCAGATCAAGTCGCCGAATACCTCGCCGGCCGCGCGAATGCCATGGGGATGACCAATGTGCAGATTGAAAAATATCCTGCCGATGGCAAGAGCTATAGCTGGGCTTTCAAAACCGAGCCATCATGGGAAGGGCGTGAAGCCGAACTCTGGATAGTGGAACCCGATTCGGAATTGCTCGCGAGTTTCGCCTCGAGCAAGACGGTATTGGCACGACAGAGCCGCGATGCCGATGTTACGGCGGCGTTGGTCGACGTCGGCGACGGCACCCATGCACAAGATTACGATGGCAAGAACGTTGACGGACGTCTAGTTCTTGCGACGGGAGTTCTGCCAGCAGTGACTCGACAGGCGGTGTGGGAACGCAAAGCTGCTGGTGTCGTTTACTACCGGACGGCAAACGCGATTGATTACCCCGACCTTTTCGGTTCGCTGGAATTCGCGCCGTGGTACGGACCACACGGCGAGAATTCACCTTTCGCCTTCTCCCTTTCCTATCGTGTTGGTGACGCGCTACGTGCTCGGTTGGCCGCAGGAGAAAAACTCTTGCTACACGCCCACGTCCGAGCCGATGTCGGCGCTGGCAACTACAATGTGGTTCGAGCAGAGATTCCGGGCACCAATCCCGAACTTCCCGTGGTGCTGGTTTACGCTCACGACAACAGCCGGAACACCGGAGGTGCCAATAATCTGACTGGCGTCGGTTGCAACCTTGAAGTGGCACGCGTTCTCACCACGCTCATCGCTCAGGGCAAAATACAGCGGCCGGCGCGCACTATCCGCTTCATGTGGGGCCCCGAGCATTATGGAATCACCGAACATTTTCGCGGCCATCCCGATGACATGGCACGAATCGAGGCGATGGTGAATGTCGACATGATCGGCTACAGCCAGAGCCGAGCCGGCGCGGTGTTTCACCTGTATCGCACCCCTTGGTCACATCCGTCATTTGTGAACGACGTTGTGCAGGAATTTGTGGAACGCATGGGTGACGAGAACTCCATCTCCATCCGCAACGCTCATTTTCTCGCGGCCCGGCAAACCGAAGGCTTTCTCGATCCGCTGTTTGCCCCCACGGGAAGCCATGAGCAGTTCCATTACAACGTCGAGGAGTTCTGGGGGCCGAGCGATCATGAAGATGCGAGTGACGGCAGCATTGGAGTCGCGGCCGTACTGCTCAACGACTTTCCCGATATATTTCTTGGAACCCAGGATGACAGACCCGAACTGGCGGGAGATCCGACGCAGATGCGCCGCGGGGTCGCCATGGTTGCCAGTTCGGTCTACGCACTGGCCTCGGCATCCTCTGCCAACGCTCGGGCGCTCGTCCATAACACCGTCACCAGGGCCGAGGCGCGGCTGTCTAGGGATGCGGCCAGGGCATTCGCGATAGTAGATGCCGCGAAGCCGGATGCGCTGAACGCTGCCGACCAAGAAGCCCGCAACATAGTCCGCCAAGCTTATGCCCGCGAAGTGGCTTCCCTGACCAGCACAAAGGATGTGGTTGGTAGCGCTGCCTTCCAATCCTTGGCGGAACCTGTGATCTCCAATTGGAACGCTCAGCGGGAACGCGTGTTGACGGAGATCGGGCAGGCTGCTGCGGCTGTCGCCAGCCACGCAGGCGTTGCGAATTTCAAGCCGGTTTCGCCAGCAGTCGACAAGAGGTTTGCCGCCGAGATTCCAGCGCGAGCCCCGCAGATTCATGGGCCAGTGAATTTTCTTCGAACTGAATACGGGCGTTGGTGGCTGATTGAAAAGACCGGAGACGAGCACTTCGAACAGCAGGTCCCGCTGTCAAAGTACGGACATTACATGTTGTACGAGGCTCTTAATCTCGTTGACGGCAAGCGAAGCGTGGCGGAGATCCGTGATTTCATCAGCGCCGAATACGAGCCGGTGAGTGTTCAAGATGTGGACCAGTATTTCCGTTTCCTCGAATCCGTCGGAGTTATCCATATAAAAACGACCGGGGGCAACTAGCGGTGAATAGGGGACTATAGGTAGGGACTCGGCAAGCTTGCATCGGCGCCAGGGACGGTTGGTGCCTGGAGATACTCGTGCCAGTGACCATACCTCCAAGGTTCCGACTTATGCGGTACTGCTAGTATTCGTGACTGGCGTCTGTGCTCTTTTTTATCGCTCGGCGCAGTCGATCTATTTTTCGACCCGAGCACGTATGACAGTACCAAAAGATAGCCAACGTTGGGCAATTTTCGCGGCCATAGTGATCAGCACCAGTGTAGGTATGATGATCTGGGCTGCGGTCTTCCCATTGCTGAATCCATGGACGAAGACCCTCGGGATCTCTTATACACAGGGCGGAATCCTGGTGGCAGTTTTCTATTTGCCCGGACTGCTCATCACGCTGCCCGGAGGTGCAATCTTCGACCGGTATCCGGGCCGCAAGCCATACATCGTGGCTTGGTTTCTGATCGTAGGCGGCACCGCACTTATGACGGTAGCGACAGGATTCGTGATGCTGTGCGCGGGGCGTCTTATATTCGCCAGCGGATTAAACCTTCACAATGTCGGCGCCCCTAAGATGCTCGCCTTGTGGTTCCGCGGGCATCCGCGCTTGGGATTGGCCATGGGGCTGTACACATGGTCGTTCACTCTGGGAATCTTCGCCAGTCTGACGTTCCTTGGCCGAATAGCGGAGAAATATAGCTGGAGAGGCGCGATGCTGTTGGTCCTTGTCCTAGCGGGGCTTGCTTTGCTTTTAGTGTGGTCGATGGCCCGGAGTCCCGAAGACACCAGGGTTGTATCGAATCAAGGCCTTCGATTTGCGATGCTCAAGAATTTCACTCCTGCAGTCTGGCTGATTGCAGTGATGTACCTCTTCTATAACGCGGGCTCAGACTCCTACTACACATTCACTCCCGATTATCTGGTGACCCGGGGATACGCTCTGGCATATGCCTCCTCCGTGGTAGGCGCATATGCCTGGATTGCTTTCGCGTTGAAACCAATCACCTCGTCTTTCCTCAAGAGCAGGACGGCTCCGTGGTTTATCGTTTTCGGGAGTACCGTGGCGATCGCGGCTTTTATCTTTCTCCTGCAACCCCATCTTCATCCTCTGTTTATCTCCGTGCTAATCGGGATTTCGATCGCCTTCTGCATGCCCGCCCTGTTGTCTCTACCTGCGTTCTTTGTTTCACCGGAACATACTGGCCAGGCGTATGGCTTGTTGCAATTCTCTTATAGCATGGGCTTCTTTGCCCAACCTTTGATTGGCTTTTCCATTGATCACACCGGAGGCCACACGGTGGCATACGGGCTGATGAGTGTGTACTGTGCGGTGGCCCTCGTCGCATCGCTCGCGTTGATTATGGTTTCCACTCGCGCAACACGCGTTCAAGAGGTCTCCTAACCCAGACAAAGCGGGGATCCAATGTCGCAGCCGCAAACCATGAGGGCGGTCGTTATCCACCGGCACGGCGGGCCGGAGGTTTTAGCGCTTGAAGCACGGTGGCCTCGCCCAGTTCCAGGCCCGGGAGAAATTCTCGTCAAAGTCGAGGCCTGTGGGTTGAATTATCTGGATATCTTCGCTCGCAATGGAATGCCCGGTGAGAAAGTACCACTTCCTTTGATCACCGGAGGCGATATCTCTGGCACGGTCGTGGCGCATGGACAAAACCTAACTTCTCCTGCCCTCGGCACTCCCGTCGTTCTCGATCCAAACTGGGGTTGCGGCCTTTGTGAGTATTGTCGCGACGGACTGCAGTTGCGCTGCCTCCGCGGTCATATGTTAGGCGAGCGCGAGGACGGTGGGCTGGCGGAGTTCGTAAAGTGTCCCGCGACGCAAGCTATCCCGATGCCCTTGGAGTACAAATTCGTGGAAGCTGCCGCCCTTCCTATCACCTTCGGAACCGCTTACCGTATGGTGATTACTCGCGGTCAAGTGCAACCCGACGACGTTGTAGTGATTCTTGGCGCTGGTGGCGGGGTAGCGATCGCGGCGTTGCAGCTCGCCAAGTCAGTTGGAGCGCGAGTAATTGCTACGGCGTCCACAGATGAGAAACTTGAGCGTGCTCGCAAACTTGGCGCCGACTACCTGGTCAACTATGTGACTGACCAGGAGTGGGACCAAACGATAAGAAAAATTACGGCCAAGCGAGGCGCGGATGTCGTGATTGAATCGGTCGGAGCGGCCAGCTGGGAAAAGAGCATCCGCTGTTTGGGAAAAGGAGGGCGGCTCGTGACATGTGGTGCAACTTCGGGCCCCCTCGCCACCACCGATATCCGTTACGTTTTCCGCCGCGAACTCAACATTATGGGCAGCGACGGATGGACGCACAACGAACTTGTTCGCGTCATTGGGCTTGCTTTTCGGCATAAGGTGGTACCAGTGATTCACAGCGTTTTGCCGCTGGAGAAAATCGCGGAAGCTCAGCAGCTACTCGAGAATCGGGCTGCCTTTGGCAAGGTCATCATTACGCCTGGAGCACCTGATGCTACCTGACAACCTTGGCTACATTTTTCAGGACGCACTTCGTTTGCATCCATCCAATGAAGTTTTGATTCAGGACGACGTCCGGCTCACCTATTCGACATTGGACGAGAACTGCAACCGGGTGGCGAGTGGCTTGCAGAAACTGGGTGTCAAGGCAGGAGAACGCGTTGCTCTGCTGTTTGGAAACCACTACCGATATATCGAGACATTGCTGGGATGTATGCGTCTGAAGGCGATTGGAGTGCCTCTGAATTCCCGACTCAGTGACGAGGCGCTGCTTTACGTCATCTCCGATAGTGAAGCGAAAGTCCTTATCATCGGCAAAACCATGCTGGGAGCGGGATTGCAGATGGCTCAAAAACTTTCCGACGTACGCATTGTCGTCGATTCTCCCTCTGGCGATGGATATCTACCTTATGACGAGATGATCGAATCGGCAGCAGCACGGGGATTCCACCCCAGCCGCACGGCCTTTAACGACATTTGCATGCTTCCTTATACGTCGGGATCGACCGGCAAGCCAAAGGGGGTTCTGCTTACACACGGCGGTCAGATATGGAATACCGACATTGAGCGCAAGGCCTTGATGCTCGACGACAGTGAGCGCGCGCTCGTCGCCGTTCCCCTGTACCACAAGAACGCCATGCTGGGAGCGGTGAAGCCATTTCTGCTGGCCGGGGGATCGATACTAGTGTTGCACGGCTTTGAGCCCGCCGAAGTGTTGCAAGCCATTCACCAGTTCCGTGCCACCTACATCACGGGCGTACCGGCAATGTACAAGATGATGCTGGCTCAGCACGAACTCATGCCGGAGGTGGATGTGTCCTCGCTGCGCTACGCCGTTTGCGGCTCCGCTGAGGTTCCCGAGGAGCTTCTTGAAAGGTTCCGCCGCGTGTTTGGATCTCCCATCGCAGAAAGTTACGGCCTCACCGAAGGCGGTCCAGTTCCGGTGATTAATACCCGATGGGGATTGCAGAAGAGAGGAAGCTGCGGCCGCGAATTCCCTGGATGTGATGTGAAGTTGGTGGCCGAAGACGGGATCACCGAAGTAGGTCCGGACGAACCTGGCGAGCTAATTACCCGCAACCCAGGCCTGGCGAAAGGTTATTGGAAATTGCCGGAGGTTACAGCACAAAAATTCCGTAATGGCTGGCTTTACACCGGTGACCTTCTGCGGAAGGACAAGGATGGGTATTTCTACTTTGTTGGACGGCGGGACGATGTCATCGATGTCGGCGGAGAGAGGGTCTACCCGAAAGAGGTCGAGGACATTCTGCTACGCCATGCCAATATCCGCGACGTTTGCGTGGTGCCGGCACCTCATCCTGTTAAGGGAAAAGCTCCGGTCGCATTCGTGACCGAGCGGACACCGGGCGAAACCTCTGAGCAGGAACTTCAAAGCTTTTTCCTTTCTCGAGGTTCGGCGTTCGCGCACCCGCGTTGCGTCATTTTTCTGGAGAAGCTTCCTCTAAACAGTACCGGGAAGTTCGACCGCAAGAAGATGATGGATATGGCTTCAAAACTTATTATAGAGCCTGGAGGAACCACAATTGGACGTCGCTGACATCCGCAGCTCTCCCTATCAGGACTTCCTGGGCATTCAGCTGAGACGTGCGGACGCCGAGGGAGTGGAAATCTTTCTCCCATTCCGACAGGAATTTCTACGCGAAACCGGATCCGATTGGTTGCACGGTGGCATCGTGAGTGCGCTGATCGACATTGCGGGTAACTATGCCGTCCAAGCTAAGGTTGGTCCAGGGGTGCCAACCGTCGACATGCGAGTGGACTATCTCCGTCCCAGCCGTGGGGATCTCATTGCCACCGCGACCGTGGTAAAGCTCGGCAAAAGAACGGCGCTGTCTGATGTGCGCGTCCACGATTTGAATGGGAGTTTGGTGGCCGTCGGCCGTGCCATGTACGCAGTTCCCAGGAAAACGTAGAGCACAAATCGACAGTGCTGGTCATGCACACGCGCGTTGAGCAGAGCTACCATGAACCTGAAGTAGATGAGATGGTACGTCGCCGGAAAGAGAACGTTCGCCACCAACTCTAATTCCTCCAGCGCTCCGACGGTGGCCATCCACCCGCGTCTCAGTATCACCGATCGACTTGTGTGGGTCTGACTCTGGCGTCTCGGAATAGTGCTTTTCGAAGAAAGGGCTAAGCCGCGGGTGAGCGCGGCGTTTGTCCACGTACCACGCCATTACTCTTATCTGCTACTGCTAGAGCCTATTTCAAAACTGGGTACAGGGTTGTGATTTTAAAGTGGTTGTTCCTCTCAAGATGAGGGATAAGCAAGGTCAGCAGCACCGAGGGAGGGCCGATGGCGCGATACGGTCGGCTGTTGACCGATGCCCAGTGGGAAAAGATCCGGCCCTTGCTCCCGAAACGAAGGAAACGCCCCCACGGCGGACGACCGCCTGCCGACGACCGCAAAGTGCTGGAAGGCATCTTGTGGATTCTGCGCAGCGGGGCTCGCTGGTGTGATTTGCCGGAGGAGTTTCCCTCGCCTTCGACCTGTTGGCGGCGACTGCGAGACTGGGAGGAGCAAGGCGCGCGTTCCTGAGTGAGTTGAACGAACGCCAGCAGTTGAAGTGGAGCGAATCGTTTATGGACGGTAGTCTTGCTCCAGCGAAAAAGGGGGCGATGGAGTCGGAAAAACCAAGCGGGGTAAGGGGACGAAGTGGATGGTGGTGGTCGACGGCCAGGGTGTTCCTTTGGGAGACTACCTTCACTCTGCATCCCCGGCGGAGCTCAAGCTCGTCGAGAAAACGCTCGCGGCGATCCGCGTAAGGTGGCGACACCAAGCCGGGCGGCCGCGACAGAAACCTGAGCGCATGATCATGGATCGCGGCTACGAGAGCGATGGATTGCGCAAACAACTGCGTCGACGGGGTATCGAACCGATCGTCCCGCATCGTAAAGGTCGGCGCAAACCGTCGATGCAAGACGGTCGAGCCTTGCGGCGTTACAAACGGCGCTGGATCGTCGAGCGCACGTTCGCTTGGCTGGGCAACTTCCGGCGGCTGACTGTGCGTTACGACCGTTCGCTGACGGTCTATCGCGGTTTCTTTCATATCGCTTGCTTCATGATCACCTTACGGAGGGTTTTGAAATAGCTTCTAGTCTGTTCGACCTCGGCCCTCGATGGGCCACACTGTTTCTATGACGCCCTTGCGCACCCCGAAGAAGACGTTGTATAGGTTGACGGTTGTGTCGCAGTGGCCTGGGATGAACTCAACTTTGTCGCCGACGTTCAAGTCTCGATTCGGTTTCTTGAGACTTAGGATGCCGTACTCATCGCCGCCCGGCCAATAGTCAGTGCCTGTGAGACCCTTCGGAACGGGCATGGACTCGTCAGTCGATAGCGCTTTGTTGCCGCCATCTGTGATCGCCCGGCCCTTCGACGGATGACTGATCACCGTCGTGAGCACAGACAGCGAGTTTCCGAAATCGGTGAATTCGGCACTGTCGGGCCCTCCAATGCTGCTGTAGTGAGAGTCCATGAAAATATAAGAACCTGGCTGAATCTCCGTGACCTCGGGAACTTCGGTATCGATGTTGTAAGTGCCCGTCCCACCGACGCTCAGGATGCCGACGGAAAAGCCGGCTTTCTCAACCGCCTTCCGAGCATTTACCGCCCGAACCAGTGCGAGCAGCTCGACTGAGCGACGATTCTCGAAAGCGATGATATGCTGGTTGCTGCCGCCGTACCCTTGAATGCCGGCGAGCTCGAGCCCTTGCTCCTTCCCGATCTGACGCGCCAGAACGACGGCATCTTCCGGGCTGTCCACGCCTGTTCGGTTCTGTCCCACATTGACATCGATGAGGATCTTGAGTTTCCGGTGCTTGGCTATTGCTGCAGTCGAGAGGTCGCTAATGTTCTGGAGGGAGTCCACAACTACCTTGATGTCGGGCGTGATGTCGGCCAACGCCATGAGCCGCTCGATCTTGCGCCGTCCGACGACGGGAGCGGTGATCAATACGTCTTTGATTCCACCATGCACCAGCACCTCGGCCTCTCCGAGCTTAGCCGCGCACTGGCCATGAGCGCCGTATTCGAGCTGTTTCTTTGCGATGATTGGGGACTTGTGCGCTTTACCATGGGGCCGATACAGGCGTCCACGCGCGCGACAGGCGTCTCGCATGGTCGCCAAGTTCTTCTCAAAGACATCTAGATCAATCAGCAACGCCGGCGTCTGGACTTCGACGAGCGGCTGCCCTAGAAGATCGTCATACATCATGGTGAGGTCCTTCATGCTGTGGTCGGTCTTCGGCGGGGCAGACGCGCCGCCACCAGCGCCCAACGTGCTGAGTGCGAGTGTCGATTGAGTCATAAAGTCGCGCCGGGTCCAGTGTCTAGTGTCCATCGATCTTCTCATTCTCTGTGTAGCCCTGAAAATTCGACGCACGCGTAACCATTTGCTGCACAGACATGTAATCCCGCGAGATCAAATCCTCTGCTCATTGAATACTTCTGATAGGACGTACCACAGCGCCCAACTTTCAGTTTGATTCAATCAAAAGGGATATGAGGCTGTGGGACACGATTAAGACCGGCAGATAGTATATACATTATCCGAAGGCGTCAAACATAAACTCAGAACTTCTTCTACCCCTTCACGTCGCCCGTTACCGCCACTGGGATCATCGGCCTACTTCGCAACTCACCAGCCCGTTCTAAGGCTTCGAGACAAGGTAGTAGTGATTGCCGCCTTCGTCGGATTACTGAACTGGGGTTGGTTGGCCGAGGGTGATCGGAGTCGTGAACCGGGATGGGCGGGCGACTTGTCACGGATAACGAACATCGGATAGCATTCCTGCGCTCCGAAGAGGACGAGATCGCCGCCACGGACGTTCTGGCTACGTCGTCTCGAATGCTTTCAAGTGGATGGACTCCGAGTTGTGGTCAACGTAGGCGCTAACTTGTCCGCCAGCTATGTCTGCGGTTCCGCGAACCTCCCGCTGCTCGGAAAATGCATCGGGCAAGTTCTGGACGAAACGGCGGAACAGTTTCCCGATCAGGATGGTTTGATCGTCCGGCATGAAAATCGTCGCTTCACATACCGGCAGCTACGGGGGGAAGTGGAACTCACGGCGCGGGGATTTCTCGGGATAGGCATTCAGAAGGGCGATCGAGTAGGGATCTGGTCAACGAATTCATCCGAGTGGGTAATCACGCAGTTTGCCACAGCAAAAATCGGCGCCATTCTTGTCAACATCAATCCCTTGAACCGGGCGTTCGAGCTGAAACACGTGTTGAGGCAGTCCGAATGTCAGACCCTCCTGCTCATCGATGGTTTTCGTGATGCCAGCTATGTTTCGATGGTCCGCGAGATTTGTCCGGAGATAGACTCCTGCGCTCCGGGCCAATTGCGCTCGGAAAGCCTGCCCGATTTGCGGACGGTCATCTTCATCGGAGACGACACTCCTCGGGGAATGATCTCCTGGAACGATGTGCGGCAGATGGGGCAAGGAATACCAGTCGAGGAACTGCGCCAGCGAGAATCCCAACTGGAGTTCGACGATCCCATCAATATCCAATACACGTCTGGAACCACGGGTTTCCCCAAGGGAGCCATGCTTTCGCATCACAACATCGTCAATAATGCCTCCTTTATCGCCAACGCACTTGGATTCACGCACAACGACCGCCTGTGCATTCCGGTGCCGTTTTATCACTGTTTTGGAATGGTGTTGGGGAACATGACATGCGCCGTCAGCGGCGCCACCATGGTCGTGCCCGCCGCCTATTTCGATGCCGAGTCGACGTTGCGCGCGGTTCACGAAGAGAGATGCACGGCGCTCCACGGTGTTCCCACGATGTTCATCGCGCAACTTACGCACCCTAAGTTCAAAGAGTTCGATCTATTCTGCTTGCGCACGGGGATTATGTCTGGCTCGCCCTGTCCCATCGAAATCATGAGGCGAGTCGTCAAAGAGATGAACTGTCGGGAGCTCACCATCGCTTACGGTTTGACGGAAGCATCGCCCGTCATTACCCAGACTACGACCACGGATCCTGTGGAAACTCGAGTGACAACGGTCGGTAAGGCGCTGCCCCACACGGAAGCGAAAATTATCGATCCCGCCACCGGTAGGATTGTCCCGGTGGGAACGCCCGGCGAACTTTGCACGCGCGGCTACCTGGTGATGAAGGGCTACTACAAGAATCCGGCTGCCACTCGAGTGGCGATTGACGCGGACGGCTGGCTGCACACAGGTGATCTGGCCGTTCTCGACCACATCGGCTATTTCAAAATCACCGGCCGCGCCAAGGATGTAATCATTCGTGGAGGAGAAAATATTTATCCGCGGGAAATAGAAGAGTTTCTCTATTCCTGCCCCAGCATCCTGGACGTTCAAATCATCGGAGTTCCCGACCGAAAATACGGAGAAACCGTTGCCGCCTGGGTGAAACTCAAACCTGGAGCCGTGCTCACGCTCGACGAGCTAAAACAATTCTGCAAGGGCAAGATCGCGGAGTACAAAATTCCGCGCTATCTGAAAATAGTCGAAGATTTTCCGATGACCATTTCCGGAAAAATCCAGAAATACAAAATGCGCGAAAACTCGATCCAGGAGTTCGGTCTCCAGGAAGCCGCGCAAATCGAGACCGCCTGACTCTGCCGTAGACTTCTTGCGTGAAGGAGAAAAAATGCCAGTTCGCCCGCCCACAGAAGATCAGCTCCTTGAAATTGCCGCCTCCTTCGGCATGAATCTCACGCGCGAAGACGCCGCGTCGTTCCGCAGGCTAATGGCCGGTTCGATCGCTTCCTACAACCGGCTCGACCAACTCCCGGAGCCCATGCTCCCCGTAAAGTTTCCGCGCACCCCCGGCTACCGGCCCGGCCCAGAAGAGAACCGACTCAACGCCTGGTATTGGAAATCGGAGATCAAGGGGTCTCCCGAAGGTGTTCTCGCTGGCAAGAAAGTCGCCGTGAAAGACAACATCTGCGTCGCTGGCGTGCCCATGATGAACGGTTCGCGCTGGCTCGAAGGTTACGTACCCGACGTCGATGCCACCGTCGTCACGCGCGTCCTCGAAAACGGAGGCACTGTCGCCGGCAAAGCGGCCTGCGAAGATCTCTGTTTTTCCGCCGGGAGTCACACTTGTACCACCGGACCCATTCGCAATCCCCACAACCCGGATTTCAGCACGGGCGGTTCTTCGGGTGGCAGCGCCGCGCTGGTTGCTGCGGGGGAAGTCGAGATGGCATTGGGTGGCGACCAGGGCGGATCGATTCGAACTCCTTCCGCATGGTGCGGCGTCTGCGGACTAAAGCCTACTTGGGGTCTCGTGCCCATGACCGGGGGCATGCCGATTTCCTATTCGGTCGATCACTGCGGCCCCATCTGCAATAGCGTCGAAAACGTCGCGCGACTCCTCACCGCGATCGCTGGCCCCGATGGTCACGACCCTCGCACCATCGGCGCGCGCGTGAGCGATTACCTGGCTGTTTTGGGAAAGGGTGTCAACGGGCTGAAAATTGCTATGCTCCGCGAAGGTTTTGGCCATCCCACGAATGATTCGCGCACTCCCGCCACCGACGCCAAAGTTCGCGAGGCCGTCGCCGAGTTCAAAGCGCTCGGAGCCGCCGTCAACGAAGTTTCCGTGCCCATGCACTACGACGGCCCTCACATCTGGACCGGCGTAATCGTCGAAGGCGCGGCTGAAATGATGCTCAAGGGTTTTGCGATGGGCAACAACTGGATGGGCTACTACACTACTTCGCTACAGGAAGCATTCGCCCGTGGCTGGAAAGCGCAGCCCGACGACGTCTCCGAAACCGTGAAGCTTGTGCTGCTTCTCGGCGAGTACATGCACCGCAAGTATTTCAACCGCTACCACGCCAAAGCGCAAAATCTTCGCGTACTTTTGCGCCACGCCTACGACACCGTGCTCAGCTCGTATGACCTTCTGGTGATGCCCACAATTCCGTTTCCGGCCACCCGCATCCCCCCGGCGGACGCGCCTCGCGAGGTCTACGTCGATGCGGCGCTCAACATGCAGCAGAACACCTGCCCGTTCGACGTTTCCGGCCATCCCGCCTTCACCATTCCGTGCGCCAAAGTTGACGGTTTGCCCATTGGCATAATGCTTGTCGGCAAGCATTTTGATGAACCGACGCTCCTCCGCGCCGCCGCGGCATTCGAGAAGGCCACCGACTGGCGGAAACACTAGCGGGGCACAGCCCAGCCTCAGCCTTGCACGACGCCCGGCTCACGCCCAATCGTCGGTTAGTGGAAGTTATTGATTTCAGGGTTGTTCGCCGAGTTCGTTTTGCAATTTTGTCTTTCAGAGCGCGTCAGAGCGTTCGCCTCTATGGTTTGCCTGGGTGCGCTAAAGAGCGCCTCTCGGCGATCCAAGTGCGGCTAGGGCCTCTCTTTGTTTTCTGCAATTTGCAAGTGGCCGCAAGGTCGTGGAGGTTCTAGTCCTCTCTTGGGCACAATGCTTCGCAAATGCCCGGGCCTTGCCGGTGCATCCAACGTCATTTTGTACGGACTGTTTCTTCCTGAGCCTGGACCTTGTCCTTCTTGAACGGTGTAGGTCCGGGCTTCGGATCACGGCATTCAAAGAGCGGCTTTCTGGTGCTCTTCCTCTGTTCCCGGGACAATGACTTCTTGGTGCGTGTGTCATACAGAGTGACTGGATATCTATAGAGTAAACTAAACTGGTCGTAAACAACCACAAATGCCGGAATCTTCTTCCGCAGCGGCCAATCGTCCGGGATGGGGTTCCCTCCGACCCACATCAAGAAGCCCTGGAGACCTCCCAATGTTTCTGGCCCGAATATGGAAAGCCGTGGAGCAGTTTGCGTGCCCAGAAACCAGGTTGCAAGTGCGACTCGAGCTGCTCCTGTGACCGCGTGTTCGGGAAAATCTGTATACTCGGTTAGGACCCTCGACATGTCAGCGAGTAATTGTCGCGCAGATCCAGAGGAAGCGCTTTTTGTGGCGAGCGTCAAATCACGCAAAACGGTTGGATGGATGGCCGCCGCTTCATAAATTTGCCCATCATGAGGGATTTGTCGGCTGATGGTTGCTTTCTTGCCGTCCCAGAACAAGAGCTTCATACCTCCGGCGCCTGAGTCATCTCGAACGGGTTCGATCATCGTGCCATCGTGAAAAATCTCCCCCGTCGTCGCAATCGGTTTTGCCGTCCGCTTAGACGTCTTGGGGTAACGCCCTGGCGAGCGATCCCTCCGCAAGGACTTTTCCCTCATGACTAATTCTCCTCGTGAAAGTTCACAGTCTGACTGCTGCCACAATCGAACAGTCAAAAAAAAAGGGCGCCGCGAAGTCACAACGTCGCAGCGTCCTTATCCATCTAAAACGTACTGAATGCCATGGGTCCGCGGTCACTCACGGCCCACTTAGTTCCCTTATAGAGTTTTTTGGATGTCAAATCCTGGAGGAGCATGGAGGCGGACAGCATGGCTGGGCACATCTGCATAGGCAGGATGCCGTTCTGCGCGCGGGCCGAGACTGTGCGCCTCGGCGAAGAGAAGATGCCCTGGGTTAAGACGCGGCGTCGGTAAAGCCTTTGCGGAAACGAGTGGCGCATTGCGACTCGAGCTCCACGGGTAGATCCGCCGAGGATTCGTCGAACGTCGCCGCGTTCTCATCTCCTCGAACTCCGTTTCGGGATAACTTTGCCGCAAACGCCAGCGGCTTCCTCCTGGTCTCCTTATCGAAAATGCCTCGGATCGACGTCCAGGATCACGGACGGCTTTCTGCCCGAGGCATTTCCGATCAAGGCTAGCGACAATTCACCCACAACGTCGTTCGGTACCACCATCTGCTTTGTAGAACTGAACACGGGGGAGACCGTACCGAGATTCATATGCGGCCAGATATTGACGAGCGCTGCTGCTGGAGCTAACATTCGGCGCCAGATAGTCTCTGTGTGTTAAAGCAATCGATCTCCCATTTTTCTCGAAAAGCGTTTCCCCGAATCGCGCCGCAAAGCCTATTACCTGATGGCCATTCACGAGAACCTGAAGCGGGTCCCGAAGCAGCAACTCCGGGAAGTGGGCTGGAGCAAGGCCGTAGAACTGGTCAAGGTGGCGCGTCGGGACGGAGAAGAGTTTGACTGTGCAACCTGGTTGCACAAAGCCCGGGAACTGCCAAAGGAAGGATTCAAAGGAGCGGTGGAGCATCACCTCACGGGCAAGGAAACGGAACCGTGGGAGATTATCTATTTCAAGCTTTACAAGAGTCAGTTGCCGGTAGTTGAGCAAGCCCTAGAAACGGCTGCCTTGATGCTGGGGAGTGACAAATCGCGTGGCTATTGCTTGGAGATGATCTGCGCCGATTTTTTGGCGGGGGCAAACTTGCAGGACAGTGATCCGACCATCTTGTTGCTCTCACTGTCCCGGCTCTTTTATCTACTACCAGAAACACAGAAAAAAGAATTTCTGAGTGGGGTTGATGAGGCTTCATGTCCAGACTGAGGGCCAAGCAACCTCGAATACGGCTCGCATTAACGGCGTACAAAGATCTGTGTAGGCAGGTTCTCAAACGCGACGGCTGGCGTTGTCAGAATTGCGGTGCGATGGAAAACTTACAGGTTCATCACATCCGATGGCGGAGCCATCTTGGGCACGATGTATCTGAGAACCTGATCACACTTTGCGCCAGATGCCATGAATGCGAACACCGTAAGTGTCAGAAGTAAGCGGAAAGGCCCAACAAGGTTTCGCCCAAATGAGGTCCCGGTTAATCTGACGAAACTTTGGAGCGGTCATACAAAATCTTTCCGCCGACGATCGTCATGTCCACCTTGATGTCCATGATGTGTTCGGGAGCCACCGTCAGGGGATCCTGATCGAGCACGATCATGTCTGCGAGCTTCCCAACCTCGAGCGTTCCCTTCTTGTGTTCTTCCCACGTCAGATACGGGCCGTTCCGCGTGTACATCCGGATCGCATCAACCATTCTCACTTTTTCTTCCGCGCCATACACGGTTCCGCTCGGTCCCTTCCGAGTCGTCGCCGCATACAAACCCACCATCGGTCCAATCGGTAGATTGTCGCTGCCGAACGCCATGAACAGGCCGTAGCCGAGCGGTGTCGCCACTGAATTGTTGTGCTCCAGATGCGTGCCCTCCAGCGTTGCCACGTACCGGCCTTCAAGGTTGTACAGGAAATTCGGCTGCTGGGCGATCAGGATGTTGTCCTTGGCCATGATCGCCATGGATTCGTCTGGCGGCATAATGGTGAAGTGGCTGAGATACCAGCGATGATCCTCTTTGGGGTATTTGCTCAACACCTGATCATAGACTTTCACCGCCTGCTGGATCGCAGCATCACCGATGGCGTGGACTCCAAACTGCCACCCTAGTTTCGCCCCGGTCTCGACCATCTCCAGGGCTTCCTGATCCGTGAACCGTCCGCGACCCCGGAAACCAGGTTGGCCCTTGTAGTCTTCGAGCGTCCAAGCAGTCGGCCCGGTGAATCCGCCGTCAAAAGCGGCCTCACCGATCGACCCAATGCGCAAGCGATCGTCTCCATCTCCTGTCTTGTGGCCCCATGCTTTCAGCTTCTCGGGACCCGGATAGCCGATTTGCACAGAGACGCGGGGCAGCTCTGCGCCATATTCTTTGTAAATGGATTGAAACTCGGGATAGGAAAAGCCCTGGCCCTCCTCAATCGAAGCGCCCGCCACGATCATGCTGGTGATGCCCAGTTTGAGTTGGCTTTTCAAGCTGGCAACGTACGTCGGCCGCATTTCCGACGGGGTGTCGCGGGGAACGAGCTTCGTGTACAAATCGCTGCGCTCGCGAATGATGCCATTCGGCTCGCCATCAGCGTCGTGTTCGATCAGGCCTTGCGTTGGGTCAGGTGTGCTGCGCGTGATTCCCGCCAACTGCAGCGCTTTGCTGTTACCCACCGAACTGTGGCCTCCCGCGCGCGTTAACACGACCGGATTATTGGGACCGGCCGCGTCCAAATCTTCCTTAGTGGGATTGCGCTTTTCCGCGAAGTGCGCCTCGTCCCAGTTTGAGCCGGTAATCCACTCGCCGGATCCGAGCTTTTTGACCTTTTCGCGAAGCTGATCCTGAAGCTGCTTGATCGACGTCGTTCCGGAAAGGTCGATCCATCTCTTCGGCGCACCCTGAATATGAATGTGGGTATCCATGAAACCCGGCATAAGCGAGCACCCATGGAGATCGATGGAGAGCGGGGCCGTGTATCCTTTCCGCACGTTGTCGTCCCCCACAGCGACGATCACACCGTTTTTCACCGCCACCGCCGTGTGAATCGAGAAAAGATCATCCACCGTGATGACATGCCCGTTGTAAAGCACCAGGTCGGCTTGCTTCTGCGCGAAGGACGCAGGCGCACCGAGACAAATCAGGCATAGACCGAGCAGCGAAGCGCCAATCGCCTGTCCAAAACCGTCCAAAAAGACATGCCGTCCGTTGAACCGTTGCATGCTCAGCTTTTTATTTTGAGTCTCAACTGTCATGAGAAGCCTCGTTCGATGGGAAAATCAAACCTGAATAGGCCTTACCGATCATGTCCTGCTCGCTCCGCGTACTATTTTGTGTTTTTCTCTGATTGCTTATCTTGTTCTTGTCGGTACACCTTCCAAGATTCGTCGATGATGTAGGCATGAATGGCATCCGCCTCTTTCACGGTGAGTGGCTTGATCTCGGGATAGGACAAAGGAACTCCAAAAGCAAGCATCCCCTGTTCTTTATGGGTTCCCGCCAGGACAATTGCATACCAATCCTTGTGCACCTCGGGGGGCATATAGCGAAGGTCCGGAATTGCGCCGTTCACGGTCCAGGCACCGCTTCCATCCAAACGTGGAGAATGACATCCCGCACACAAGCGTGATTCGTAGAGAGCTTTGCCCGCTTCAATCATCTCTTTGCCCACGTTTTGTTGTGGCGGTCGTGGCACAAGCGATTTCTGCACGTGCGGAAACGGAAAAGGCGTTCTTGCCCCTAGTTTGAAAGCTAGCAATCGCGAAGGCCCTCGCTTCGATTCAGCAGTGGTCATCATGCTAGCTGGCCCGAAGATTCTTGAGGCCGAACCCCATCCTACCGGCACAAGAACGTACTGTTCTCCCTTGATGGCGAAGCTTACCGGCACGGAATCAATCGCGGAGCCTGTCTGGATGGACCACAATGTTTTGCCACTGTCGGCGGCGTAGGCCGCGAATTCGCCATTCCCTTGTCCCTGAAATACCAGATTCCCTGACGTGGAGAGTACTCCACTGTTCACCGCTATGGGCTGCGGCACAGACCAGCGGGTTGACTGACTGACAGCATCCCACGCCACGAGTCTCCCGATGAACGGTAGCTGCCCAATTCCCGTTTTCTCAGTCCGTCGATCTGTAATTGGAATATAGGTGAGCCCCGTGAAAGGGCTATAGCTCATGGGCCACCAGTTGTGAACCGTCCAGCCAAATCTGCCGCCTTCCTCTATCGAAGCTTCGGATCCTTCTTCCGAACGTCCACCAGCTGGTGTTTCAAAGTTGATGTCGACAATAGGCTTGGAGGACAAAAGCTTTCCCGTTTTGGCGTCCAGCACATAGAAGGTTCCGTTCTTCGGCACCGTCATGGCAACATGACGTTTTTCACCGTTCAACGTAATGTCTGCGATCACAATATGCAGATTCTCCGTTTGATGATTCTCTGTGCTTGTCTGAAAGTGCCAGACGTAGTCTCCATTGTCCGGGTTCACGGCAACGATGCAGCCCGCAAACAATTTCTCGCCGCCTGAGGTTTCTCTCGTGGTTGAGCCCTCTCCCTTGTGCGCCCCGGCGGTACTAAAAAGAAGCAGACCTGTAGTGGAATCGTACGTTATGGCATCCCAGACGTTCCCGCCGCCGTGCCACCACCATTCCTTCCCTTTCCAGGTCTTGGCGGCCATTTCAAGCGCGGGCGTCTCAAAACCCTTTGCTGGATCTCCCGGGACGGTCCAGAAACGCCACGCTTCTTTGCCGCTCTTGGCATCAAAGGCAACGAGTGAGCCGCGTATCTGATCGTCCGAGCCGTTGTAGCCGACGAAGACCTTGCCTCTTGCAACGCGCGGCGCTCCGGTGCTCCCGGTTTGCGCGGGATCACAGATTTGGGAATCCCAGAGCTGCTTTCCGGAAGCGGCATCGATAGCGATCAGACGGCAATCGCCCGTGCTGACATAGACTTTGCCGGCCCAAACAGCCACACCACGATTCACGCGGACTGCATAGGAATTCTGCGTACTTATGCCCATCTGTACTTTCGGGCGAAACACCCAAAGTATTCGGCCCGAGCTGGCCTCGATGGCGTACACGCGTGACTCTGGCGCGCTTAAATAGATCACGCCATCGACGACGATGGGTTCGGACGCCAAGCCCATTGGACTATCAATCTCCGTCCACCAAGCCAGCCCGAGCCCCTTTACATTTTTGTCATTGATCTGCTTCAAATTGCTGAACTGTTGTTGATCGAAGCTTCCGCCCTTAACGAGCCAGTTTTCTGCGCCTGAAGCTTCTGAGTGAACCCTGGCTTCCGTTACATCCCCATGCTTGATCGGAGTGTCCGCAGTGGCGTGATGAACAAATGCCAGACCAATCAAAAAACCCACGGTCAATAGAATAAGAATTCCGCGTGTTTTCAACGAACCCCCTATTTTCGTAACTCAAAATCTAAAGCGCGTGGCATGCATCTTGCTGGCGCCTGAATTCGGACCAAAAGGCAATTCTCCATTCGAAAGCTGCCGAACAGCACTTCCGTCAGACAACATGAAGATCTAGCGCTCAGCAGCAATCATGAGAATATTCCGAGAAATACGCAACCCTACAAGGTAACAAATATTCGGGAATCGGGCATGCGCTCAACGATTCATTGGCCGGCGAGCAGTGAGTCGGAACTCGACGTCGGCAGCTCAAAGTGAAGGAAATTTTGCGGGGCTCCTCCACCCCCCAGCGACGAAAAGTAGAAAGGGAGCTTGCAAGGGTTCGTCTCGGGAGGAGAACCATTATCCATGTTCCGAACTTGGGAAGAAGGTCCCCAGCCACTCACTCATTTGCAGCCACGTGGTCGACTCGGCGACGATTCGCTGCACAATCTGATAACGCTGTGTGTCGGCTGTCACCAGAGTCAGTACACCGGAAGTTCCCTTTGAGCCCTTGTGACGTGCGGAAGAGCTGCCGACACATTGAGCGGCGTCGAGATGCATTTTGATGTTGCAATCGTAGAACCCCAAGACTACTATTCGACCTCTGTTGTGTCCCCAACTGAGGGGCGGGAATCCGGTCAAGAGTTGTGCTCTCGTCTTCCTAAGACCTGTCATTCACTGCGATTCCCGTCCGTAAAGTCCCAGGTGTATCGACACGCGCAGGTTGACAATTAGAATGCCAGCCGATGTGGCCACTTGGGGCATTGAGCTTCGGCCCCATTTCCTGTGCGGAGTTCTCTAGCCGAGTTTCTGGCAATGGAAAGTATTTTTGTAATTGCTACTAATCGGTTCTTTCGAGAATCCCTGATGCGCCTCTTCCGCAGCGACAAGGGATTCCGCGTCACGGGCGCGGCTGACTTTTCACCTTTGATCGGCGGCCAAGGATCCTGGGTCAATCCAGAGATTGTGGTTCTGCGCCCGGAATCGGATGACCGGGCCTTTTACGCCGCGCGTGCCATTCATGAGGCTGCGCCGCTGACAAAGATTCTCTTGATCGGGATGGAAGACGACCAGGAAATGTTTTTTAAGGCGGTGCAGGCGGGTGCGCAGGGCTATCTGTTGAAAGACGCGTCCGCAAAACAGATTCTGGCAGCTGCGCACCGGTTAGGGCGAAACGCTGTCGTGTGTCCGCCGCATTTGGAGCGGGCCTTGTTTAACCTTATCGCCGACGGTCCCAGTTTGAAACCGACCCGGCCGCAATTCTATTCCGAATTAACACCTCGCGAACATCAACTCACTTCCTTAGTTGCTCAAGGGCTGGCAAATAAGGAAATCGCTGGACGCCTGAATCTCTCTCTGCAGACAGTGAAGAACCACGTGCATAGTATCCTGCAAAAGACGCAGTCGAAAAATAGAGCCATGCTCGCGCAGTGTATCGAATCCCGACCGTCAGCCAGCGGACCAGCAAACAAACTCGCGCCCCGTTTCTTCCTGCCTTCGTGATTGGGCCAGGCCCATTCCTTCCTCTATCTATTCTTAACGCTTGAAAGATTCGAAGTAGCTTCCCCCGACGAGGTCCAGTACCGAGAACCAGTACGATGCCTGCGCAAGAGTACCGGACCAAAATTGGACCTCGGTAGTTCTTGTGCGGACGCCTTGGCTTTAGAAAAAATGCAAATCGTGAGAGAGAGTGTTGGAAGAAGAAAAGATTCGCGTCTTGATTGCAAACTCGACCAGGATCTGGCGCGACTTGCTCTACGACATGATTCGGCAAGAACCGGATATTGAAATCGTTGGAGATGTTAGTGAGGAAAATGCGATCGTCCCCGCCGCCGAGCGCACAAATCCAGACTGTTTGATCGTCCCCCTCAACGAGTCTGGCGCGGCTATGCCCATTTGCACTGAGATTCTCGCAAAGCGCCCCCACGTGAGAATTGTGGCCATCGGCGAAGGCACTGACGTCATCGTCATCTACTGGAGATCCGAGGAAGGAGATGTTCGGCGCACGTACACCTCAGCGTCACGAGAGGCTATTCTGCGGGCGCTACATTTTTCGACGTCTTAACCTTGTGAGAGCAGGCGCGGGTGGATTGCTCAGGGGCACGGAATTTTGAGGAGGAAGCAATGAGAGAAACACGCCCAGTAGGTAGAAGAAGTTTGACGGCGCTGATTTGTTCGCTGCTGATGGTCTTCCAGCCTGTTTTTGGCGCACCGGCTCCTTTGGTGACCGGGGCTTTGGACAGCGATGAGCAAATCCAAGTGAACCGTACGCCTGCTCTAGCGGGGACGATTGTCCATACCATGTCCGTCGCGTTGCTGTTTCTTTCTCATCCGGAACCGAATAATGACGCGGATTTGATCGCGGTGGCCAAGTTAATTGGCACAGCGGAGAGAAACGGGCTCCCGCTCCTCAACGGAAGCATCGTGTCCAGCGGTGACTCTCTAAGTACCCACCGGGATTCCGCCGTACTGTTGACTGCAGCTCCACAGGAAATACTCTGGCTGGGTCCCGCTACCAGCGCCAAACTGACCAAGGACGCGGGGAACGTGACCGTCGCCCTGCAACGAGGAACTGTCCGCTTCCAGACCCGAGGCCATATACAACTGACTTTTGAAGAGCACTACGGGTTGACTATTCGAAGCCACTCTGATTCTCCAGTCCTGGCACAACTCAGTTTCCTGAATAACCAGAAAGCTCAGGTACACCTGCAGGAAGGGTCCTTAGAACTTGTCCGGGGCAAACACACCCTACTCCTGCAGCCGGAGCAGGCGGGATTACTTTCGGCCACAGGCGCCGCCTCGAGAGCGGCGCCACCGGCACAGCCAGAGTCGGGCGCACAAGGAAAATCTGCAAGTCAGGCAAGCAAAGGATCGATCAAGGGTATCGTGGTCGATTCGCAGTCAACCGTAGTCTCAGGCGCCGATGTGACTTTGACAAGCGCTGCAGGAGAAACGTTCAAGACCGTCAGCGATCAAGAGGGGTATTTCAAAATCATAGACGTACCTGCTGGCAGCTACACTCTGCACGTCACCCGGGCAGGGCACCGAAGTTTTGAATTACGAGACGTGGTGGTGCAAAGCGGAAACGAGTCCACCATGTTCGTTCAGCTGGGAGGCCCAAGCGCGGCAGGCATGAAAAGCAACGGCCTTTTGATTGGGTTAATTGCCGGGGGGGCTGCCGCGGCTGGGATTGGTACGTATTTCGGGACCAGGGGAAGCTCAAAAGCCAGTCCCTCTACCCCGTAGCAAGCTGATGTTCACGCTGCTGACCGCCACGGTATTTGCGGCCGTAGAAGGCTTGAAGGTTGCTGGCTCGTCAAGCGGAGGAATCTGATCTAGCTGTGCCCCAGAAGTTCGTGAGTCAGGGGAGGATGCCATTCGAGATAAAGCGCAAAAATGCCTTGGCCAGATGCTGGTGCTCATTGTTCTCGCGACTCTAGGGTTGTCCGCACCATTGGCTGCACAACAAGGGGCACCTTCACCCTGGGATCGGCTGACCTATCACGTGGAAACTACCCAGGACTATAACCAGAAAATCGCGCAATTCGTCAGGGTAGCTCACGGTCCCGACATGAGTTCCTCCCTAGGCGATTATCAAATAGGGCCCGAAGACTTGCTGGAAATTTCCGTGCTGGAGGCGCCCGACCTGAATCGCACCGTTCGCGTTTCCGACGACGGAGCAATCTCTCTAGCGTTACTTGGCCCTGTCCAGGCCGCTGGCTTGAGTACTCGGGACCTGCAGGGCGTTCTTGAGGATCGCCTTCAACACACCTACATGAAGAACCCGCAAGTCAGCGTTTTTGTGCAAGAGATGCGGAGCCATCCTGTTTCTGTCTTCGGAGCGGTTGCGAAGCCCGGAGTCTATCAGATTCGCTATCCGAAAAGACTTATTGAAGTGCTATCCATGGCCCAAGGCTTGGCCGACGACGCCGGTGATACGGTCATCGTCGTGCGCCGCCCTGGCGACCCGACGGAACCTGCTCTAACGGCAATGCTGCCTTCTAGGCCCACGAAAGCGACTGCCCCCTCTTCGGAGGCTGTGTTGTCTGAGCCGGGCCCATCTGTGCCGGCAACCGAGGAGACCAGCGGTACCGAAAGCATTGCCATCAACTTGAAGGACCTACTCGACTCAAGCAATCCTCACTCCAACGTACTCGTTTACCCGGGTGACCTGGTCAAAGTGGCTCGTGCCGGAATTGTATACGTGGTGGGCCAGGTTCATAAGCCAGGGGGATTCTTGCTCAAGACAAATGAAAACATCTCGGTTTTGCAAGCCATTGCCCTGGCTGAGGGGCTGACACCCAACTCCAAGGGCAAAGAAGCACGCATCTTCGTTGCTGGCGGTCCGAATGGGTCACGGAAAGAAGTCGCGATCAATCTCGACAGGATCCTAGCAGGCAAAGCGCCTGCTCCCTTGCTGAAACCTAACGACGTCCTGTTTGTTCCGAACAGTGCCGGCAAAGGAGCGTTGCACGTCCTCGAGCAGAGCACAGCTGGCATTGTTGGGGCGCTCGGTGGAGCAGCAATCTATAGGTGGTGACATGGCAGACGAAAGTAAAATTCAGCTGCTTGAACCGCTCCGTCCAGGGCTAGAGCGCCTGCGTCCAGAGTTGCTCGAGCCGCACCTGATCGAAGAAGGAGTGGAAGGTCCGGACCTTCGAGCCCATTGGCGGACCCTCCAAAAACGCCGCTGGACGGTCTTCTCGATCGTCCTTGTGACGTTCACGATGGCTTTGATCTTCACGTGGAAGCAAAAAGCTGTCTACCGTGCTGATACTCTCCTCGAAATTCAAAAAGAGAATGCGAATATTCCGACCGTCCAAGAGCTCTTCCAACTTGAAAACGTCTCAGACAACTATTTGGAGACACAGTACAAGGTGCTGCAGAGCGAAACCTTGGCGCGACGGGTGATCGACCAGCTGCACCTCGAGCGGGACACTGAGTTCAATCCGCCGAAGAACGAGTGGTTCCAGGCAAACGCGCGTGCCGCTACTCCGAACGAGGATTCAGCTGTTGACCCCGACACCGAACAGACCGTGTTGCGGGAGTTCACGGATCGCTTGAGCGTCGACCCTGTACGGCGAAGTCGCCTGGTGCAGGTCAGCTTTGAATCGCAGAATCCCCATCTGGCAGCACAAGTGGTAAATGCTCTCTCATCAAACTACATTCAGGAAAACCTGGAGAGCCGGTGGCAGGCGGCCCAAAAGGCCTCGGAGTGGCTATCAAAGCAGTTAGACAGTTTCAAGGTAAAACTCGAAAAATCAGAAGACGATCTTCAAGAGTATGTACAAAAGAACGGATTGCTTTTTCTGGAAACGGAGAAGGGAGGCACCGAGAACATTGTCAACGAAAGGCTTCGTCAGCTGCAGGACGAGTTGACAAAGGCGCAAGCAGAACGCTACGCGAAGGAATCGCTCTACCGCTTGACGGAAGCGAGCGACTACAGCTCGGTTCCGGGTGTCGTCGACAACAAATTGATGCAAGAGCTGACCGCACGACTGGCGGAACTCGAACGGCAAAAAGCGGCGTTGACGCCGACGTTCACCCCCGACTACCCAAAGATGAAGGAGATTCAAAGCCAGATAGACGAAACCGATCGGAGGCTCAACGAGGAGCGTAAACGCGCGGCGCAGGGAATTGTGGACGACTACATGGCCGCCACCCGCCGCGAGAACTTAGTTAGCCAAGCATTCGAACAACAACAGAGCCAGGCAAACCTTGTGGCGGCCAGGGCGGTTCAATACAGCATCCTTAAGCGCGAGGTGGACACCAACAAGCAATTGTATGAAGGCTTGCTCCAGCGCTTAAAAGAGGCGGGCGTATCGGCAGGCATGAATGCAAGCAACATCCGGATCGTCGACGAGGCTGTGCCCCCCACTCGACCCGTTCGCCCCCGACCTCTTCTGAACTTGGGGTTGGCCTTGTTGCTCGGTTTGGGTTGCGGAGTCGGCATGGCCTTCCTTCAGGAGCACTTGGACAACACGCTGAAAGACTCCGGGGATGTCGAACGCATTCTCGGCGTGCCAGCACTCGCCTTAATTCCGGCGCGAGAATCGCTGAATCATTCTGGCGCGGGCCTGCACGAGCTGGCGGAGAACGTCTCGTCGCCCGTCAACGGAAACGGCAAGCTTGTTTCCTTAGAAAAGCATTCGGGAAAGGCCTGGATCCGCATCGATTCAAACGGGACTCAGCATTCCGCTCTCTCAGAAGCCTTCCGTGGCTTGCGAACATCGGTCTTGCTTTCCGCCGCCGGGCGACCGCCGCGTTCTTTGACTTTCGTGAGCGCCGAACCGGCTGAAGGCAAGACTACCGTCGCAAGCAATCTGTCCATCTCCCTGGCACAACTCGGGAAGCGCGTACTACTAATCGACGGGGATATGCGACGTCCCTGCGTTCACAAGCTCTTTGATGTTGATCCCCATTCCGGTGGATTGGTCAACTATCTGACCGGAGAGGGCGGATGGCACCACCTGGTCCGTCCGACAGGAATAGACGAGCTCGACTGTATGGTTTGCGGCCCCGTGCCTCCAAATCCAAGTGAGTTGCTTTCTTCCGATCGCATGCAGACGCTAATTCGCGAGGCCATGGCGGAATACCAGTTTGTGCTTATCGACGCGCCACCGCTCCTGAATGTCACCGACGGGCGCATCCTGGCGACCATGGTGGAAGGTGTTGTCTTGGTCGTTAAAGGAGGATTCACGCCCCGGGAACTGGCGCAACAGGCACTACTGCATGTTCGCGACGTAGGCGCTCGCTTGATTGGCGTGGTTCTGAACGACGTCGACTTGCGTCTCAACGGGTACTGCCAAGGCTACTACCGGTACGGCGCGTACGGTGAGAGCAATGTCAAGAATTGAGCGGTGCTTCACGGGCCCGCAGAAGATGCGCGTTGGCTTTCGAGTTTGGACGTAACGATTCCTTTTCTTAATGGGCTAGGTCACTCGTCGCCCTGTAAGTGACGGGGCGAAGCTATATAGGACAATGCAAACCTCTCTCTGTTCTACAACACTGGCCGGCGCACAAGCCGAACCCCCTGCATACTTAGACCTTCGTCCACCGGTTGAATATTTCGAGCCGCGCTGGTATGCCGCTTATACTTGCGCAAACCACGAGAAATGCGTCACCCAACAGCTTCAGCGAAGATCTGTGGAATGTTTGCTTCCGCTGTATGAAAGTGTGCGTCGTTGGAAGGACCGGCGCGTAAGGTTGCAAGTACCGGTTTTCCCCGGGTACGTGTTCGTCCGACTCGCTTTGCGCGACCGGCTGCAAGTGGTGGAAACTCCCGGTGTCGTAGGGCTTGTTTCTTTCGACGGTCACCCTGCTCCCGTGCCGGACGAAGAAGTGGAAACGATTCGCGCGTGCCTGGCCGGACGCTGTGCCATGCAGCCACACCCCTATGTGCAACAGGGGCAGCGGGTGCGCGTGTTGAGCGGCCCTTTGGAAGGTCTGACTGGCATCGTCCTGCGGCAAAAAAACTGCACCCGCTTTGTGATCTCTTTCGAACTACTCAAGCGCTCGGTCGCCGTGGAGATCGATATTTCAGACTTCGATGTTCGGGCAGCGGCGCACGCATGACCGCATTGCTCCAGGCTTGGATCGTCGCCAGTCATCGAGAGTTCGTCCCCGCCGGCTCCCTTCGTGCGCGTTTGAGTCTCGGAGTTTTTTGGTCACTCGCCGGGGCCGTCGTCTCACGCGGCTTCCTGCTGGCCTCGTCGGTTGTTTGCGCGCGCTTCTTGGGCAAGGAAGGATTCGGCTCGCTCGGAATGATCCAGAGCACCGCGGGCATGTTCGGTATCTTTGCAGGCCTCGGCCTGGGCTTGACCGCCACCAAATATGTGGCGGAATTTCGTCGACAAGATCCCGCAAAGGCCGGTCGGATACTCGCTCTCTCCGCGTGTGCAGCCTTCGTTTCTGGCGGCCTGATCACCTTGCTGATGGTTCTGCTCGCGCCCTATCTGGCAAAGCATGTCCTGGCAACTCCAAAACTCGCGGGGCCCCTGGCGATTGGTTCGGGCTTGGTCTTTTTCGGTGCGATCAACGGCGCACAGACAGGAGCGCTTGCGGGATTCGAAGCGTTCAAGACCATCGCTCGCGTGAACATCTTCGCGGGCCTTGCTTCGTTTCCGCTGATCGTTCTTGGAGTCTGGCGCGGTGGTTTGCAGGGAGCTATCTGGGGCTCCGTCGCTGCACTGGCCATCAACTGGGCGCTCAACAATCGCGCACTGCGCCAGGAATGCGCAATTGCCAACATTTCTTTTCAGCTTGCGAGTTGCTATCGAGAGCTGAGCATCTTGCACCGCTTCAGCCTTCCTGCATTCCTAGCCTCCATTGTAGTTGGGCCAGCGCTCTGGGTGTGCAACGCTTTGCTCGTCCGCCAGCCTCAGGGTTATGCCGAGTTGGGAATATACGCGGCTGCGGACAAATGGCGTCTGCTGATCTTGTTCGTACCCACATCCGTTTTCACCATGGTCTTGCCTGTGCTCTCGAACCTGTACAGCGAAGGCGATGGCACAGGCTTTGAAAAAGTTTTCCGCGCCAATTTGCAGATAAACGCCAGCCTCGCACTTCTGGCGGCGCTTTTGATCGCGGCGCTTGCCGCTCCCATCATGACGGTTTACGGCAACTCATTCCGCACAGGGTGGGTTGTCCTGGTCGTTCTCGCATTCTCTGCCCTGCCGGAGGCCTTAAACACCATCCTCGGCCAGCCGCTGATCGCGGCACACCTCATGTGGTGGCGTTTCGCGTTTGATCTGCTTCTCGTTGCTGTTCTCGTGGGGTTTGCTTGGCTGCTGATTCCGAAGTGGGGAGCGTTAGGTCTAGCTGCTTCCAACGGCCTTGCGTATGCAGCCACGAGCCTGGGACTTTTCCTGTTTCATTACCAAAGCTCGAGAGAGAGCGCTAGTTGTTGAATCATATGGAAACGAGCCACACCTGGAATCGCGGTTTGCCCGAAATGGGTTGCCGGCGTGGAGTGCGAATCATCAGAAAACGCCCCAAGACATTTCGGTTCACCGGGCTCGGTGCATGGTCCTTGCTTTCATTTGCTGTCGTCGCAACTGCGTTTCTGTCGGTTCCCTCCGAGAACAAGTACCCTGGTTCTCTTGTCGGTGCATTCGTATTCTTCCTCGTCCAGGGGTTTTTGCCCGCTTGTAGGCCAGTTTCCGGGAAATTGCTCTGCCCATGGAATTGGGCGCTGTTCGTCTTTTTCTTGCAACTCGTCCTGCTTCCCCTCTCCGTGCTCTTGCTTGGTCCGTCGAGGGGCGTTCTGCCTTTCTTGCCGTCAGATCGAGCGATAAATCTCGCAATGCTGATCAACACCGCCGCCTTTATTGCCTTCTGCGGAACTTATAAGTATTTTGTGCGGCGCTCGGAAATTGGTCGGCAGCCAAACGCGCTTCCGCAAGAGTCCGGGCTCGCCTGGGGGTCTCCGTCGCTGGCGTTCATCGCACTGAACGGAGTCATAGGCGTCATAGGGTTTTTCCTAGCCTTCGGGGCTTTCAACAAGGTGGCGGAGTATTTTTCCGATCCGGCCGGATACCTAAGCGGATTTGCGGACGTGTCAGACAAGCTCGGACTGGTGGCCGGTACCTACTTACGACCGTTCTTAGGAATTTGTGTGGTCATGCTATGGTGCCGCTGGCTTGACCGCAAACGCTTTCACAAGACCAAGGGCTTGAGCAGCGTCGTCACCACTCTCGCAATTTTGGCGGCGTGTTTCTCGAATTCTACATTCAATTACAATCGCGGCTCGCTGGTGGTTCCGCTCATCGCCATGCTCGGAGTGATCGTGAGTGGCCCATCCCAGGTTCCCCGAAGGACCATGGTTTCCGCCGGTGCGATCGCGCTTGTAGTTCTTTTGTTGCTGCCCTTCTATGGTGCCTATCGAAGCAGCAACTTCACGGGTCAGGAGCTCTTCAAGGACCCTTCGGTTCGCGATTTCCTGGCTGATAAGGTCGAGCTTACAGAAATGTTTCAAGTCTACGGAGGGGCGCCGCAATATCTTGGGTTTTTCTTGGAAACGGGGAAATGGGGAGCGAACCCTCAATGGGGAAAGGTCCTCGTTTCGTCCACCTTGGCGCCACTACCCATCCTCGGCAAACAATTTAGAGACACTAGTGGGACCGCAATTTACAACCGGCTGATTTATGGCATGCTCGATGCTAAAGACCAGATTGCTCCGTTTCAGGGTGAAGCCTTTCTAGACTTCCATCTGGCGGGCGTACTCGCGGGATTTTCTCTCCTCGGTTGGATTGCATTCAAGCTTCAAACCGCTTTCGCACAGTCACAATCGTTTTTCGAAATCTTCATCTGGCAATACTTTTCTGTTTGGACTTTCTTTCTGGTTTTTGGAAGTTTGTCTGTCGTGAGCCAAATCTTCATTTCCTCGTGCTGGCCCTTTTATCTGTACTTTGTCTATCGTCGTTTGTACCTTCGGCCGACCCAACAGCCGGCACGCGGTTCATACGAAACAAGATTGGCGCGTTCGGACGCTGGTTAAGGATACCAGGCGAGTTGATTTGAGTCTGATGTCGGTCGAGGGGCGCATGGGGCTGCTAAGTTTCAAGATGGATCAATTTTCTCAGAACGGTGAAGACGGGATTCTGGAGCGAATCTTTCACCTGATCGGCACCGAAACAAAAACCTGCTGTGAGTTCGGCGCATGGGACGGTATACATCTTTCGAACACGCGAAACTTGTTGTTGCAAGACTGGTCAGGTCTGTTGATCGAGGCTGACCCCCAACGGTTCGAGAAACTAAAAGACAATTACTCAGCGAACCAGAGGGTGAAGTGTGTCTGCAAATTAGTTGATGGCGCTGGCGGCTTGGAGCTGGCGTTGTCTGAGAATGGCTTTCTGGCTGTCCTGGATATCTTGGTGATCGACATCGATGGGTTGGATTATTACATCCTGGAAGAATTGAAAATCCGACCGCGCGTGATCTGTGTGGAGGTTAACGCCGGGCATTCGCTAGAATCCCAGGCAGTGCTTCCTCGCGACCTGGCGGCGAAGGGTATCGGACAACCCTTAGCAGCTTTCCATCGACTCTCTAAGCATCTTGGCTACACGCTGATATGCTTCAACGCCAATGCGTTTTTGTTGCGAAACGACATCACGCATCCCCTCTTGCCGGAACTCGATCCGGTCACTGCATATACAGAATACGTGGAGTCACTCGACAAGGCAGGTCGGCGCTGGATGTACCTCGTTAACAGGGGTCTCGTGCCCCCTTATTTTCATTTTCGGAATAATTACCTGTTGGCTAATGAGTTGAATTTGGGGGCTGGTGACCTCAGCGCAGCAATTGCTCGATGCATGTTACTGCGCTCGCGGGGCCTACTCCGTCGATGCGCCTAGGCGGGATTAGTAGCTCGGCGCGTTGCCCAGAATGCTGATGTTTTAATGCGAATCTTGCACACCGCTACAACTTATTCTCCGTCGCTGGACGGAGTCGCGGAGATCGTCCGGAATATTTCCGAGCGGCTAGTGCAAAGGGGCCACGACGTGCACGTGGCGACGACCGCTGTGGATTCGCAGAAGTCGTCCGCTGAATTGCGTGGCGTTCACGTTCACCGATTCTCGGTCAAAGGGAATCTCACCCTCGGAATGCGTGGAGAGGTCGAGCAGTACCGTCAATTTGTGCGCTCGGGTGATTGGAACCTTCTGGTCAACCACTGCTTGCAAACTTGGCCGACCGACGCACTGTTAGACGAAATTGGCGCTTATTCTTGGCCCTCAGTGCTAGTCACACATGGACTATCGATTCGTAATTCCCTTTTCGACGCGTATTATCTCAAGATCCCACGATACCTCTCGACTTACCGGAAGTGGATCCGCGTCTCAAACATCTCCGAGGAAGCGTCCCTTGCGGAAAAATTCGATCTCCCATTACCTCCCATCATCACAAACGGCGTGGACCTAAATGAGTGGGCACGGCCGCCACTTGGTCGCCGCAAGGCGTGGGGTATAGGCCAAAAGCTCTGGGTTGTCGATGTCTCGAACCACAACCCTTTGAAGGACCATCGTACTTTCCTCCGGTTGGCAGACCGCCTCCGAGACATCGGCGCACACTTTACCCTCATCGGTGGCACTTACCCCATGGCCAAATGGGGTCTCGGACGTCTCGGAATTTCCGGCGGCTGTGCTTATGAATGCCGCTTAAAGACCCTATTGTCATTGTCGATGGGCGCAGTTGATCTGAAAACGAATCTGCCGAGGCATGAAGTGGTTTCCGCGATCCAAGAAGCGGATGTAGTCGTAAGCACCTCAAAATGGGAGGCAAATTCACTGGTGCTGCTGGAGAGCATGGCCGCGGGAACGCCCTGGGTCTCGTTCGATGTGGGCTCGGCCCGCGAAAACACTGGGGGCGTCGTCGTGGGCAACGTCGACGAGATGGCAAATTCGATCACTGAGTTGTTGCGGGACTCCGATCGCAGGAAAAGTCTCGGTAGGGCCGGACGCGCCCGAGCCGTGGCGAAGCATGATTGGGAGTCCGTCACGAATCAGTATGAACGTCTGTACGAGAGCGTTGTCGAACATCTGGTTCAGACGTGTCCACGCTAGCTCAAATCAAATTGAAGCTTGTTGCTCGCAATTTGGTGCCCGTCGCCTTCCTTCGACACGCATTAAAACAGAACCTTGAGCAATGGGAGCGGAAACAGGCAGGACCCTTTCCACATCTGCTCAAACAGCGCATCGTGCGACGATACGCTGCCGCGAGCGGAGCGCGCGTTTTTGTCGAGACAGGAACCTACTACGGGTTCATGTTGCAGGCGTGTTCAGGTCTCTTCGATAGACTGGTTTCCATTGAGATCGAACCTCACTTTTACCGCCGGGCACAGAGAATTTTCAATCGTCAATCGAACGTCACCCTCTTGCACGGCGATAGCACAGAGCTTCTGCCTGAATTCCTCGCTACGATCAGATGTCCTTGTCTATTCTGGCTTGACGCGCATTATTCGGGCGGGTTGACTGGCAAGGCAGATATAGAGACGCCGATTCGCCGCGAGCTTGAGGCTATCTTGGATCATTCACATCGTCACACGATCCTGATTGATGATGCGAGCTCCTTTGACGGAACGCACGACTATCCTCAAATCGCGTGGATCGAAAAGGTTGCTCGCTGCAGCGGTTACTCCGTCTCTGTGTCCGACAATATCATCCGACTCGTTGCTTCGGAGTGCAGGAAATCGTTCAAGAATTGTGCGTAACTGCTAAGCGCTTTCGTAAGCAATCTCTATCGACATGCATATCCTGAGCGTTGTCCGGCAACACTACTACGGCAACACAAACGCCCGCGAGCCACTATCGTTCTTTTTCACCGCACCCTTGCGCCAAATCGGACACGATGTGGAAACCTTCGACCACTTCGAAGCCCGTCGCGCGTACGGCAAGGATGATGCGACCGCGCGACTCATCGGGAAGATTCGGGGCGGAGCTTTCGATCTTGTGTTCTACCAGACGTCCGGCGACGAACCAGTGGACACCTCGGCGTTGGCGGAAATGGCTAGAAAGACTTGCTTGGTGGCTTGGAACAGCGACGACGACTGGCAGTGGGAAATCACACGGCAGCTTGCCTCCCATTTCACCTACATGATTACGACCTATCCGCACATCTTCGACCAACACTCCAAGGCCTGCCCCAACTTGCTGCTTAGTCAGTGGGGGTGCCTAGGCCTCTTCAGCGATTTCGAACGAGAGAAGGACATCGATTTTTCCTTCGCCGGAAGTGTCTATGGCGCCCGCAGCTCGGCCTGCCGCTACCTGCGGCGTCGGGCCGGACTCGAGTGTTTTGGCCGGGGCGCACGCCAGCTGCACCTCGGCATACCCTATTTCCGCGGGGCGTTTCGGCTGAGTTGGATTGCAGGCAACGCGCTCCGGTACGAAGAGGTCTACAAGATCTGGAACCGCACCCGAGTCTCCTACACTCCAATGACCGGCGGCCCACGAGGAGATGTACTTTCGATCAAAGCCCGGACGTTCGAAATGGGGCTGTCCGGAACCCTGATGCTGTGCGAGCACAGCCCAAATCTCGAACGATACTATGAGCCCGGTCGGGAGTGCATCACTTTTGGATCTCTCGAGGACTGCGCCGAGAAAGCGCTGTGGTATCTCTCACACGAATCCGAACGCATACGCATTGTGACTCGTTACTATGAGCGTACGTTGCGGGAACACATGTGGGGACACCGTTTTGCGGACCTCTTCAAGCAGATGGGGGTAAGCCAAGAACCGATCGGAACCAGAGAGTACAGCGTTACTGTGAACCCAGACCCCTCCGCCCAAGCGAGTTTCACACGATGACTCATCTGACCCAAAAGCACGTGCCCGAAACGCTCACAGGCAAAATCGATTCGTCCCCGCTTGTTTCGATTGGGCTGCCCGCTTACAACGCGGAGAAGACTCTGGCGCTGGCTATCTGTTCGATCCTCCATCAGACCTACGGCAATTGGGAATTGCTGTTAATGGAAGATGGCTCGAGCGACCGGACTCTGGAAGTGGCGCAGAGTTTTTCCGATCCGCGGATTCGTGTGTTCACCGATCACTCGCACAAAGGTCTTGTGACTCGTTTGAACGTGGCCGTTGCGATGAGCCGCGGGGAATATTTCGCGCGCATGGACGCCGATGATGTTGCTTATCCCGAGCGTCTCGAGCGCCAAGTCGAATACCTAAAGCGGCATCCCGAAATCGATCTGCTCGGCTGCGGCATGCTTGTTTTCAAGGACGACGGCGTCGCAGTGGGTAGCCGCTTAGCGCCACAAACTCATGAAGCAATTTGTCATCGGCCTTCGGACGGTTTCTACATCGGACATCCCACTTGGATGGGACCCACGCCATGGTTCCGCAGTCATCCTTATGACGTCAAAGCCGTCCACGCGGAAGATCAAGCGTTGCTTCTCAGAACTTATGAGACGAGTAGGTTTGCCTGCCTTCCCGAAATTCTTTGTGGGTACAGGGAACACCGGCTCGTCCTCGGCAAGATTCTGGGCGCCAGGTACTCATTTGCTAGAGCGGTATTCAGCGAATGTGTCGAACGGGAAACATTCAACGTGATTGTAGCTGTTTTGCGCCAGTTCGGGAAGGCGTTTGTCGACATTTTGGCCATCACAACAGGTCTAAAATATGTTTTTTTGCTACATCGTGCGCGCTCACTGAACCCGGCGAGCCTACAACGCTGGGCTGAGGTCTATCGACAGCAGTGCGCACTCAAATCCAAATTCTCAAAAAACAGCTTGGTCAATTTCTAAGATAATGAATCGTCAAAAAAATTCGGTCGAGCGGAACCGCACCCAGATCGTCAACATCCTGACCTCCTCGTTGACCGTGCGGTTCTTAGAAGGGCAGCCCGAGTATTTTGAGAAGAAGGGTTTTGAGGTAATCATCGTTTCTTCGCCTGGCGGGGAGCTCGATAAAGCGAAGCGCAGTGGCGTCCGAACGGTCGAAGTGCCAATGGCGCGCGAGATATCCCCCTGGAAGGACTTGTCCTCGTTATGGCGGCTCCAGCGAGCGATCTCGCGTCTCCGGCCGACGGTAACAAATGTTGCTACTCCCAAAGCAGGGCTTCTCGGCGGCATCGTGGCATGGATGTGCCGTGTCCCCTGCCGATACTACACGCTGATCGGATTGCGGTGCGAAACCGCAACTGGACTCAAACGGCAGCTACTGCTTCTGACCGAGCGCATCGCATGCCGATGTGCTCACCGAGTTATCTGCGTGAGCGGGAGTTTGCAGAAGAAAGCAATAGACCTAGACATTGTCAGTTCGCGCCGCACGGTTGTTCTTGCTTCCGGCGCTTACACTGGAGTTGATCCGAGCCGATTCGCGCCCACAGCGGAAGTCTTGCATCGCGCCCGCCAGGTTCGACGGAACCTATTTATCGCGCGCGAAGCGCCGGTCATCGGTTTCGTCGGCAGGCTCACGAAGGACAAAGGAATCAGCGAACTCGTCGAAGCGTACTTGGCTTTGCGCGCGCACTTCGTAGGGCTGAAGCTCCTGCTAGTAGGAGACATGGAAGAAGGAGACCCCCTTCCTCTCACGACGCGTCAACGCATTCAGAGTGATGCCGGGATCATTCACACGGGATTCGTGCAAGACCCCGTTCCTTACTATCATGTTATGGATGTGCTGGCTTTTCCAACTCACCGAGAAGGCTTCGGCAACGTGGCAATTGAAGCCCAAGCCGCCGGTAAGCCCGTGGTTGCGACACGAGCCACCGGTGTCGTCAACGCTGTACTGGACGGCGTGACCGGCATCCTGGTTCCGGTCGGAGACTCCCGGGCTCTCTGCGAAGCTCTGAAATTAGTGCTTACCGATCAAAATCTCGCTGGCACTCTGGGCGCTGCGGGACGCGAGCGGGTCCTGCGCGAGTTCCGGCAGGAAACTATCTGGGACGCGCTTGCACAGGAGTATTTGCGGCTCCTCAGCGCCAAAGGA
>JACXTT010000236.1_pt1 | contig 90465 bp, 61 predicted proteins | sample 9270951 | NCBI WGS metagenome assembly JACXTT01 (sample SAMN15532306, study PRJNA645909) | rock metagenome | isolation source: weathered quartz diorite | place: Puerto Rico | collected 2017-06-21 | reverse complement strand
CGAGGCGGGTCCCGGCGAGCAAAGGCATTGAGTGAGTTTACCTCAGGAGGGCTCGAAACTCCGATCGGGGCGTCGAAGCCGGCTCCCTCTGGCCGGGCCGAGCGACAAGCCTCGAACCCTCGCGAGCGCTACCGGGCTCCCCGGCCGAGATGCTCTCGAAGAAAGCCCGCCGTTCGCGCGAACGCGAGGTCCGCGGCCTCCTGCCGCCAAGCGTCCCTCGACGGCTCGGCGAACCAATGGCCGGTCCCCAGGTAGCGGTGAACGACGACGCTGCGCCCGGCGTCACGCAGCCCGCGCTCGAAGGCCAAGACTGAGTCGTCCGGTTCGTAGGGATCCGCCTCCGCGAAATGGCCGAGAACCGGGGCCGATGCCCGAGTGAGGCTCGGACCGGCGAACGAACCGTAGTAGACGACCGAGGCGGCCACCGCCGGGCGCTTCGCCGCACACCCTATCGCCCACGCGGCGCCCATGGAGAAGCCCACGGTGCCGATCCTCGCCACACTGCCCGACGTCGTGAGCCGGTCGATGACGGCCAGCGCAACGGCGTCGGCGTGATCGTCGTCCTTCTCCGAAGCCAGGCGCTCCGCCTCCTCGACGGTCGATGCGACGCGGCCCCGGACCAGATCGGGCGCCACGACCGAGAACCCCACCCCGGCGAGGCGGTCCGCATACGCGATCACGTCGTCGTTCAGGCCCCACCACGGGTGGAAGACCACGGCCCAGGGTGTCGTGCCTGCGCCGCTTGCGTAGACGCGCGCCGGCTCGCCGCCGACCGCCAGCTCGTCGAACTTGCCATTCGCCATCCGTCCCTCCAGGCGCTCATTCGCCTCGTTCTCACGATGTCGGGTCAAATCCGGTCCCGGCACAGAGTATTGACTTCCCGCGCGAACCTTCGTGTGGCTAGCCCTACGCTCCCCCCTTCATTCGGGGATCTGTTGCTTTCTCCCCTGCAAGGATCCGTCTGTGCCCACCCGGCCGCAATCCGCATTAGGCGATCGGTGCTATCGTGTCGGGCAATGCGACTCGCCGAGGACCGATGGACGAAATGACGCGGAAACTCGCGGACTCGATCGTCGACCGCTACAAGATCGAGCGGGAGCTGGGCGCGGGCGGCATGGCCCACGTGTTCCTCGCGCAGGACGTGAGGCACGGTCGCGAGGTCGCTATCAAAGTGATGCGGCCCGAGCTGTCGGCGACTCTGGGCCCGGAGCGGTTCCTGCGCGAGATCCGTCTGCTGGCGCGCCTGCAGCACCCCCACATCCTCGGCCTCGTGGATTCGGGTGAGACCGGCGGCGTGCTCTACTACGTCATGCCCTATCTCGCCGGTGGGTCGCTGCGCGCACGGCTCGATCGTGAGCGCGAGCTGCCGATCGCGGATGCCCTACAGATCTTGCGCGAGGTGGCCGAAGCGCTCGCGCACGCCCACATGGAAGGCATCGTGCATCGCGACGTCAAGCCCGAGAACGTGCTGTTCTCGGCCGGGCACGTCCAGGTCGCGGATTTCGGCATCGCGCGAATCGTCGGCGAAGCCGATCGCGCCGCAGCCCTGACCGCAACGGGCGTGGTGATCGGAAGTCCGCAATATATGGCGCCCGAGCAGGCCACGGGCGACCCGAAGATGGATCATCGGGCCGACCTCTACGCGTTTGGCGCACTTGCCTATGAGATGCTCGCCGGAGCGCCACCCTTTGTCGCGAGCAGCGCGCGGGAGCTTACGGCGATGCACTTGAACCAGGAAGCGGTCCCCCTGGCGAAGCGGCGGCCATCGGTGTCCGCCGCGCTCGAAGAGCTGGTCATGCGCTGCCTGCGCAAGCGCCCCGCGGATCGCTGGCAGAGCGCCCGGGAGTTGATTGCGAAGCTCGATCGCGTCGCCACGCCCGCAGTCGGTGAGGTGACGCAGAGGACGCGCGCGGCGGGCACGGTGACTGCTCAGCTCAGGATCACGGGGGCACTGGCCAGCCGCTTCGATCGGAAGCACTTCGATCCGCGCATGATCGGCGACTCGCTCGAGTATCTGGACAATCTGGTCGAGAGCGATGTGCTGGTCATGCTGCTCAATGCGGCATGGCTCGATGGCTCCGATCTCGAGCAGCACCTTCGCGTGCTCCCCTATCGGTGCATCGCGCCGACGCTATACGGGTTCAACGCACAAGCGCGACATCGGTTCGAGTTGTCTCTCGACGATCATATCGCCCTCCTTGCAGAGCTCCTGCACACGATCACACAGGAGAGCAGTCCCGTACTCGTCATCATCGGCGGGTACTCGTCTGCGGGCGACCTCGTGCTGCGTTTCGCGGCGAAGGCGTTCGATGGCATGCGTGCGCCCGACGGCGTCCTGACGCTGGGATGCAATCAGGCGCTCGAGACCTGCTTCGTCAGCCGCGTGCTCGCCCGCCTCGATGACAGCGACCCGGCTCGACTGCTGCACGACTTGTGCGCAGCCGGTGAGGCTGCCACGAGCCTCGACGATTGGATCATCATCAACGGTTACATGGGTCGCATCATGGCCAAGTTCCGCGACGACCTGGCGCCGTTGCGAACGCTCGCACGCGAGATCATCGAGCCGTTCGAGCGGGACGATCTCGGAGCGTTTGCGGCGATGTATCGCGAGGCGGCCGCACGCGTGCGGAACGTGCGCTGCGTGTTCGAGGATTCCGAGACCTGTAATCGGTTGCTCCGAACCGTCCTCATGGACCACATGGACCGCCGCGTTCTGGGCCAATGCCATCGCGACGGCTCCCTGCTCGTCGACTCGACGAGGAGCCACTTCGACCTCCTGCAACCCGACCGAGTGGCCAGCCACCTCGCGGCGATGGTCGAGGAGTTGCGCGAGGCCGGCGGCTAGTCCACTCGCCGCTGGGGTTGGGCCGGTCCGTGTGGTCCCGGGAGAAAGGACTCCCTTGCTCCACCCGAGTAGGCACGAATGAGCACGGCGCCGCGGAAGAAGCGATGTGGGCTGCCTCACGGCGCGCCGCGGGTCCGCGCATTCAGCGGTCTGGCATGGACGGTCGCCTTGGCGATCACGGGCTGCGGCGCCTCGCAGATGGCAGGTGCCGCCGGCACCGCCCCGCAGGCGGCGGTCCCGGCGATCGTTTCCGCGTTCGCGAGCCATCCCGTCGTGGCGATCGCCGAGACGCACGGTCTTCACCAAGCCGGCGAGTTCTACGAGGCGCTCGTGCGCGACCCGGCGTTTCAACGCGCGGTCGACGACATCGTGATCGAGTTTGCCAGTCGTCAGTCTCAACCGCTCCTCGACCGGTACGTCATGGCGGGAGATTCGCTCGCGCCCGACACATTGGCGTCCATCTGGCGGAACACCACCAAAGCCGCCTCGTGGGAATCGCCCGTCTATGCGCGCTGGCTCGCGGCGATACGCGACGTCAATCGCAAGCGGTCGGCCGGGCATCGCCTGCGAGTGCTCGCCGGCGACACGCGCATCGACTGGACGGCGTTGCGCAGCCATAGCGACTGGGTCGCGCTGGGGGCCAATGACGAATCGTTTGCGCGCGTGATCCTGGAGGAGGTGTTGGCGAAGCACCGGCGGGCGCTCGTCGTGCTCGGGAGCAATCACCTGGCGCGCGGAGGCGCGATTCGTGACCGCACCCCAAACACCACCACACGCGTGGAGAAGGTCCGTCCCGGCGCGATGGAGATCGTGCTGCTCTACGCGGGTTGGCCTGACCCCGAGTCCACGGAGCGAAGGATCGCAAGGGAGGCATGGCCGACGCCTGCGCTCGTCGCGCTTCGTGGGAGCTGGCCCGGGGAGCTCTCCGTCGAGGCCGGGATGCATCCGGTGCCGCTCGAAACGCTCGCCGACGCGTTGCTCTTCCTGGGGCCGGCCAAGGCGCTCGATGAAGAGCCGCCCAGGCCCTGCTCGCAGGAGCCCTCCTATCTGAACGAGCTCGACCGGCGCTCGTGGATCGAGTGGGGCGATTCCACGCGCGCCCGCCGGTTCCTGGGCATCGGTCGCGTCGTGGAAGCCAGCGTGCCGAGCCGAGCGTACGGTCGCGCGCGACGCGTGTGGGTCTACACTCCACCCGGATACTCGGCCCTGTCGACCGACCCCTACGATCTGTTGCTGACGTTCGACGGTCGCGAATACCTCCAAGACATGTCGCTGTCACTCGTGCTCGACACGCTGGCGGCCGCCCGGCGCGTGCCGCCGATGGTCGCGGTGCTCGTGGACGACGCCTCCGGCGCCGAACGGCTGGCCGACTTGGGAAATCGCCGGCGCTTCGTGACGTTCCTCGGGGACGAGCTCCTTCCGTGGGTACGTGCCCGTTGGTCGGTGACCCGCGATCCCAGCCACGTGGTTGTCGCCGGCTCCAGCGCCGGCGGACTCGCGGCCGCGCATGCGGCGTTCTTCCGTCCGGACCTCTTCGGCAAGGTGTTGTCGCAGAGTGGGGCGTTCTGGCGCGGAAACGAAGGCTCGAACGCCGCTCCGTTCGAATGGCTCACGGGGCGTTACGCGGCCGAGCCGAGGCGTGACATCACGTTCGTGCTCGACGTGGGCTCGGACGAGACCGCGGGCGCATTGGCCGGCACGGCCCCGTCGATCCTCGAAGCGAACCGCCGGTTCCGGGACGTCCTTCAGCACAAGGGTTACACCCTCACCTATACGGAGGTCCCCGGAGGTCGCCACGCCGTGACGTTTTGGCAGGAACGGCTGCCGGGCGACTTGGTGAGGCTCAGCGGGGCGCGCGCGCGCCCCTGAGCGTGTCCATGCTGAAGGCCCGCTGAAGCGTCGGTCTCGATTCTCCGCGCGATCCTCGTCAGAACGGGGGCGACGGAACGAACCAGTGGATCGCCGCGCACGCACCAATCACGAGCTCGATGCCGACGGCCGCGACCAGCAGCCGCTTCGCACGGGGTGTCGGCGCGAGGACGGCGAACAACACGAATGCGACGGTCCACAGCGGCATGCCGAGGAGCTGCGCGAGGCCGAGCAGGCTAAACAGGACGTGGACGGGATGCCTCGGCGATTCACGGGTCACGAGCGGCGTGAGCACCGCCAGCAGACCGACGACCGCGAACCCTAGCGATGCGAGGGCGGTCGATTGCCAGAATGTGCCGTTGCGCCGCAGGAACCACAGCGCCAGCAGCGTCGGCACCAGCGCGACCACGAGAAAGGCGGCGATTGAGGCCAGGAGCTCGCCCCCGGCGTACATGCCGCCCGAAGTGTCGTAAGGCAACTTGGACACCCGCACGTTGTACAGGTAGCTCGCCACGCCCCCGGCGACGAACGCCAGCAAGTAGCCGGTGCACACCAGTGCGACTTTCGCCCCGCGGCTCATGAGAGGACCTCCCCGTGCGAATCGACTTCTCCGCCTCGGGAGGTCATCGGCACGAGAGCGCCGCCGCATGATTTACTTCGCCAGGCAACCCCGCCCGCGAACGGGCTGCAAACCGATGGCCATGCATCGAGCGCGTCGCCTGCTCCGAGAGCTCGCCCCGAGGCGACGCGGCCTGCAGCATCCTACGGTTGTGGGGTACATTGCCTGCGTGCGTTTGACCCCCGGAACGAGGCTCGGTGCCTACGAAATCGTCGCCCCGCTCGGCCGCGGCGGAATGGGGGACGTGTATCGCGCTCGAGACGTGCGGCTCGCGCGCGAGGTGGCGATCAAGGCGCTCCCACCCGAGTTCGCCGGGGACAGCGAGCGACTCGCGCGCTTCGAACGCGAGGCGCGGCTGCTGGCATCGCTCAATCATCCGAACATCGCGGCGATCTACGGCCTCGAAGACGTGGGTGGAGCACCGCACCTGGTCCTCGAGCTGGTCGAAGGCGAGACGCTGGCCACCCGGCTCGCGCGTGAACGGCTCGAGCTGGGTCGAGCGCTCGCCGTCTGCGGGCAGGTGGCGGCCGCCATCGAGGCCGCGCACGAGCGCGGCATCGTGCATCGCGATCTCAAGCCCGGTAACGTCATGGTCACGTCGAGCGGCGCGGTAAAGGTGCTGGACTTCGGGCTCGCGCGGACCGAGGCGCCCGTTCTCGCCGGTGAGTCTTCGGAGTCGGCCACGATGACCGCGGCCCCGGGTGCAACTCTGGCGGGCGTGATTCTGGGCACCGCGGCCTACATGAGTCCCGAGCAGGCACGCGGCCGCCCCGTCGACCGGCGCAGCGACGTCTGGTCGTTCGGGTGCCTGTTGTTCGAATGCGTTTCCGGGCGTCCGGCCTTTACGGGTGAAACGCCCTCGGACCTGATCGCGCGGATCCTCGAACGTGAGCCGGACTGGACGGCGTTGGCCGAGGACACGCCGGGGCGTGTGCGGGAGATCCTGCGGCGATGCCTCCGCAAGGACGCGGACGCTCGTCCGCGCGACATCCGCGACGTGAGGCTCGAGCTGCAGGAGATCGCCGCCGGAGACAAGAGCGACGCCGAGCGAGAGAAATCGATCGCGGTGTTGCCGTTCGACAACCTCAGCGGGACGGACGACGAATACTTCGCCGATGGCGTCACGGACGAGATCATGAACGCGCTGACGCACGTCGAAGGGCTGAGGGTCGCCGCTCGGACGTCGTGCTTCGCGTTCAAGGGTCGTCGCGAAGATCTGCGCGCCATCGCCCAGAAGCTCGATGTCGCGACCGTCCTGGAAGGCACGGTACGCCGTTCCGGCAACCGACTGCGCGTCACGGCACAGCTCGTCAATGCGGCCGAGCGGTACCAGCTGTGGTCCGAGCGTTACGACCGGGAGCTGACGGACGTGTTCGAGGTGCAAGACGAGATCGCGAATGCCATCGCGGCCCGACTTCGAGGAACGCTGAACGACGAGGCCGATCGTACTCGAGCGCGCCGCGCCACGAAGAATCTGGAGGCTTACGAGCTACTCCTCAAAGGACGCGCCCTTCAGGCGAAGCGGGGCCGGTTCTTGCCGCAAGCCATCGCGTGCTTCGAGAAGGCGATCGCGCTGGACCCGCATTACGCCGAGGCCATGGCGTGGCTCTCGGACTCCTACCGCCTCAAGGGCACGTTCGGCGAAGCCCCGTTCTCCGAGGTCATGCCGAAGGCGCGGAGTATCGCCGAGCGTGCGCTGGCGATCGATCCCGATCTGGCGGAGGCTTGCGCTACTCTGGCCTCCGTCGCGGAACAATACGACCGTGATTTCAAGCGCGCGGATCCATTGTGGGACCGGGCGCTCGCGATCGATCCGCGCCACGCGCGGGCTCGAGCCCAACGTGCCCTGTGGGGGCTGACGCGCGGCCGCTTCATCGCGGACGAGGCGATCGCCGAGACGGCACGCGCCGTGCAGGACGACCCCCTGAACGCTTGGGTCGGAGCGATGCACTCGCATGTGATGGGGTTTGCGGGAAGGCATGCGGAATCGGTCGCCGAGGCCGAGCGCGCCTACGGCCTCGATGAGGACTCGTTCTTCGCTCACTGGAATCTGATGCGCGGCTACGCCTGGTCGGGTCAGGGCGAGCGGGCGATGGAGGTGGCGCCCGCCCTGCTTCGCGAATCGGGCCGGCATCCATGGGTCCTCGGCGCCCTGGCCTGGACGTATGGGAAGGCGGGGCGCGCAGATTTGGCGCGCACCGTCTACGACGAGATGACGGCTCGATCCCGACGCGAATTCATGGGGCCGTTTTGGCTGGCGACGGCCGCGGCGTCCGCGGGGCTCGGAGAGGAGTCGATCCACTGGGTGGAACGTGCCGTGGCCGACCGCGACCCGCTGATCGTCTGGGGCCGGATCGTCTTGTTCTGGGACGACATGCGCGCCCATCCTCGGTTCGAGGAGACCGTGCGAGGTGTTTGGGGGTGAACACTGCCCCCTTCCGCCCGGGTGCCCGGCGCGGGGAAGTAGAGCCAGGATCGCATCGGGTTCGTTACCTCACCGACACGAGCGTGTGGACGAACACGCGACTCAATCGCTGGTGACCGTGTGCGTGCCGCCCGTCACGCTCCAACGCACGTAGCCGCCCGGCCTGACGCTCACGGACGAGGGCGTAAACGACGTGCCGCTCGCCGTGACTACGACCGAGTCCGCCGCGCCGGCCACGACCGTGACGGCGCCGGTCATGCCCATGCTCACGTGGAATCGACAGTGGTAGTTGACGGTGCCCGCCGTCGGGAAGGTGCGCACGAAGTTGGCGGGCGCGCTCATCGTGCCGGAGTCGAACGGCGTGTCGCCCGCGCTCGAGCCACCCGTGGATCCGCTACCCAAGGGGTTGGTGGGACTGGTGCTCTTCGAGCAGCCGGGAAGCGCGAATCCGGCGACGGTGACGGCCAGGGCGGCGCTCACGAGAACGGATGCCTTGAGCTTCATGGTGCGTCTCTCCTGCATGCCGGCCGTCGTCAGACCGCCGGCTCGATGTTCTGGTTCATCCGGAACACATTGGTTGGGTCGTATTTCGCCTTCAGCGTCGCGAGCCGCGCGTAGTTCGCACCGTAGGCGCCCCGGGCGACGCGCTGGGAGTCGTCTTCGGGCATGAAATTCACGTACACGCCACCGGTGGCGAACGGCGTCGCGGCGTCGAAGAGTTGTCGCGTGCGCGCCATGTACTCGCGATCCTGAGCCGGGTCTCTCCAACGCGTGTGGATGTTCATGATGAACTCCACGTCACGATGGGGATATGCCGTGGTGTCGGCCGAGACTCGATTGATCGCCCCACCCAGGCTCGCAATGAAGATTTCGCACTCCGGGCCGGGAAGCCGGCCCACGCCGTCGACGACGACCTGGATGAATCCGTCATCGAGCTTCGTGAAGCTGTGGGACTTCCAATAGTTCCGCGCGCCCGGCGCGAGGAGCGGGTCGAAGGCGGTCTGCCACGCCGCGAACGACACCGGTCCGATCACGTCCGCAATCGGCCTGCCCAGCGCCCGGAGCGGCGCGATTGCCCGCTCTGCCTTTTGCGTGTCCCCGACGGCGCACACCGCGAACACGAGAACCTCCTTGCCGTGGACCTCGGTCGGAAGGAATGGAAGCGGTGGGGCCTTGCGCAGCACCACCCACGCGGTGACGTCGTCCGGGGCCGAGGCGACGTAGCGCCGGTAGCCTTTGAGCAGATCACTCGCTCCCTCGAAAGGGTGAACGATCAAACCGGCCATGACCTCGGGTCCCACCGGGTGCAGGCGATACTCGAACGACGTCACGACGCCGAAGTTCCCGCCCCCACCTCGCACCGCCCAGAAGAGGTCGGCGTTCTCCCCGTCGCTCGCGTGCTCGAGCCTTCCGTCGTGGGTCACCACGTCGGCCGACACCACGTTGTCGACGGTGAGGCCGTACTTGCGGCTGGTCCATCCGAAGCCTCCGCCGAGCGTGAGGCCGGCGACCCCGGTCGTGGAGTTGATTCCGAGCGGAGTCGCGAGACCGAACGCCTCCGCCTCGCGATCGAACTCGCCGAGGGTCACGCCAGGCTCGACCCGAGCCGTGCGGGACCTGGGGTCCACGCGCACCGACTTCATCCCCGATAGGTCGAGCATCAGGCCGCCGTCGCACACTGCGTTGCCCGCGATGTTGTGACCGCCGCCGCGCACCGCCAGCAGCACCTGGTGCTCGCGCGCGAACTCCACGGTGCGCATCACGTCGGCGGCTCCGGCGGCACGCACGATGGCCGCAGGCTTGCGGTCGACCATCGCGTTCCAGATGGTGCGCGCGTCGTCGTAGCCCGGTCCACCGGGTACGTGCATCGTGCCGCGGAGTCCCGCGCGCAGTTCCGTGAGACCTTTCGCCGTGACGGCGAGCGGGCCCGTCTCGATCGTCTTCTGGTCGTCGTGCGTCATCGTGGAATCCTCCCGCAAGAATTCGAACCCGACGCGGCCCGTCTTCCAGGGCTTTGGTTCATCCGCCGCCCGCTGGGTGGGCCGCATTCATGAGAGTAGGATGCCGAGAGGGCGTCAAGGTCCAGGGTTGACGCTTGGCAGCGCGTCGGGAAGTCTTGATCGAGCGTCCAAACCGCTTGTTCGAAAGCGACCCGGTGTTCGCGAGCGCGGGACGTCCACGTAGGTTTACCGAGACGTCTCGGACCGCGGGGTCTTGGCGACCACGGCTCAGAGGAGACGATGAGCGGAGACACGCTTTCTGATCTGTTGCGAACCGTGCGCCTCCAGGGCGCGGTCTTCTATCACGTCGAAGGCGTTCCGCCGTGGGTGGCGGAGACCCCTCACGTGCGTGAGATCATGCCGGCGATCATGCCCGCCGCGGAGCACATGTTCGAGTTTCATGGGGTCGTGAAGGGCTCCTGCTGGGCTGCGATCGCCGGCGAATCGCCCGTCCGTCTCGAGGCGGGTGACGTCGTCCTCTTCCCCCAGGGCGATCACCACGTCATGTCGAGTGCGCCGGGACTGCGGGCGCCCAGGCTCGACATGGATCTCTTCTTTTCACAGCGGCCTCCCCAACTGCCCTTCGCGCTCAGCGTGAAGGAGGCGGTCGTCACGAAAGGGAGTCCTCACAATGGCGGCGGTGATTGCGCGACTCTGGTGTGCGGGTTCCTCGGTCTCGACGCGCGGCCTTTCAATCCGCTTCTGGCCTCGCTTCCTCGGGTGCTCCGGATTCCCGGGAGCACGCTGGGTGCGGATTCGTGGGTGACGACGTTCTTGCGGGAGGTCGCGAACGAGTCGAGCGCCAGACGGCCCGGCGGCGAGGCAGTCCTCGAACGGATGAGCGAGATGTTGTTCGTCGAGGTCCTGCGCTGTCACATCGACTCAATGCCCGAGAAGCAAACCGGCTGGCTCGCGGGGATGCGCGACCCAGCCGTGGGGCGCGCCCTCTCGTTGATTCACGAGAAGCCGTCCGAAGCCTGGACCTTGGAGCGCTTGAGTGAAAGAGCGGGGCTCTCGCGCTCGTCGCTTCACGAGCGATTCGTTCATTTCATCGGCCAGCCGCCGATGCAGTACTTGACCCAATGGAGGATGCAGGTCGCATCGGGGCTGTTGCGGGGCACGAACGCGAAGCTGATGGAGGTCGCGCTGGACGTCGGGTACGAGAGCGAAGCCGCCTTCTCGCGCGCCTTCAAGCGGGTCTCCGGCGTTGCACCTGGCGCGTGGCGAAAAGTGAGGCAGAACAGACCCTGATCGGTTGTCGCCGTCTTGCCACGAGGCGTGGCCCTTCGAGCGCACTTGACGGTTGGCTGATCCGCCACGATCTCATGACAGCCGTGGCGGTGCGTCCCTGCAACACAGGGACCCATGGCCCTGGGCATTGGCACGGAAGCTGCGGGCATTCTCGAGAAAAGGGCTCGTCGCCGTCGTTTCAGGTGGAGGTGAATCGGCCATGAGAAAGTCCTCGTTGCTCGCGTTGCTCCTCGTTTGGTTGTCGACTGCGGTGGGTGTCTCGGTGGCTCCGCAGGACGCTCGCGCGTCGTACCACGGTGGACCAGGGGTCGCGCTCAGCGTCTCCTACTTCTATGACGCGTTGGGTCCTTACGGTGGCTGGGTCGACGATCCGTCATATGGGTGGTGCTGGATCCCTTCCCGCCTGCCGGTCGGCTGGCGCCCCTACAGTGACGGCTACTGGGCGTACACCGATTACGGCTGGACCTGGGTGGCGAGCGAGCCGTGGGGTTGGGCGGCGTTCCACTACGGACGGTGGATCTACGACCCCTTCTACGGATGGATGTGGGTTCCCGGCACGGTTTGGGCGCCGGCGTGGGTGGCGTGGCGATCCGGTGACGACTGGTGTGCCTGGGCGCCCCTGCCGCCGCAAGGTGCATGGCAGACATCGTTCAGCGTCTCGTTCAGCACCGAGTCGGTGAGACGCATTCCCACCGATCGATGGTGCTTCGTTCCGACCCGGTACCTGTGCGATCGCAACGTGCGCTATCGGATCGTCTCGCCCGGGCGAAACGTCGGGCTCATCGGTCACACGTGGGACGCCACTCGCTACCGGGTTCGCGACGGCCGGCTGGTGGACGAAGGCATCTCGGCGGCGTCGTTCGAGCGCAGGACGGGTCGGCAGGTGCCACGCCTTCAAGTCGTCGAGGCCAGATCGCCGTGGCGCGGGCAAGGGCAGCGTGTGGGGCGGGACCAGATCTCGTTCTACCAGCCACGGCTGCGGCCCGCACCGGGGTCCGAGCCCGCGCAACGCCAGCAGATCTCGAGACGTGAGCGGGACCAGTGGTCAGACCACCAGCGGCAGTCGCGGCCCGTGGAGGCTTGGCGCTCGCCCGAGCCCAGGCGCGGTGGGCCATCGGGGGTCGAGGGCCGGCACGAGATCCAGCCATACGACCGTCGCGCCATCGCAGAACCTCGAAGCCAGGAGCGCCGCGATCGATCGGATGGTCGATGGAACAGCGACCAGGTCCGATCCGATCGCGATGAGGCTCGGCCTAGTCGCGAGCAGATCCGGCCGAATCGCAATGACGCTCGGCCCTACCGAGAGGCATCGAGGCCGCAGCTCACGGAGCGTCGCCCGGTCGATCGCACAGCCGGCGAGCCCCGCGATCGGCAGCAAGCGCGGGTGGAGCGAACCCCCCGGCTCGAGGGTCAGGGCAAGTCGAACGAGAGCCAGCGAGGCTCGCGGGGTCGTGCTCGCGCGCCCGACGACAAGTCCGCAAGGAACGACCGTCGCGACTCGGGTACGCCGTAGCCCGCGGCGCGCCGTGCGGTCACGTCCTCCGCTGCGAGCCCCGCGTCGGCGCCTGGGGGATCGCGTCCGCGCCATCGGGCAGTCCGTCGAAGAAGTCGACGAGCCCCGTCTCGAGCGAGTATTCGGCTCCCACCACCAGCAGGTCGTGTCGCTCGATGAGCCGCTCGAGCCCCGGTGAGCCGTGGCGGAGGTGATTCGCAGAGGCTCGCACGTTCGCGCGGGCCGACTCACGCACCAGATCGTCGTGAGGCAGACGGGCCCCGGTGGCGAGAATCCCCTCGATCGAGGGACGGATGCGATCGACGATCGACCGTAATCCGGGGGTGGACGGGCGACCGGAACCTCTCAGTTCCTCGAGGGTCGCAAGCACCGCACCGCAATGGGTATGGCCGAGCACGACCACGAGCCGGGTGGCGAAGCGTTCCACCGCGAATTCAACGCTGCCGACCTGAGACGAGGCCACGATGTTGCCGGCGACCCGGATGACGAACAGGTCGCCCAGGCCCTGATCGAACACGATCTCGGCCGGCACGCGCGAGTCCGAACAACCGAGAACGATCGCGAACGGCTCCTGGCCGGCGATCAGCTCGGCTCGCTTTGCGTGAATCGTCATGCCCTCGGTGGTGCGGAGCCCGGATGCAAACCGGCGATTGCCGTCACGCAAGCGGGCCAATGCGGTTCGAGCATCGGTCACGAGAACGCCACCCTCCCCATTGGGCACCTATGGACGCCGATCGGGCACATGCCGGACTCCGCTCCGCTAATGAATCACCGCGAAGCGGCGGATGTACGCCTCGCGCCCGACCCTGACCCTCGCCAGGTAGACGCCGGAGCGGAGGGGGCCGTTCGCGGAACGGCCGTCCCAGGTCAGCGACGCGCGGCCTGCCGCGTAGCGCCTCGTGCCGGAATGCCACACGTCACGTCCCTGGACGTCCAACACGGTCAAGCTCACGTCGAGGTCGCGCGGCAGCTCGAGCGCCAGCGACACGCCCTGCTGGGTCGGACTGGGAAACGCTCCGGACACCGACACGACGGTCGGCAACGACGTTTGACCGAGCCGCTGCGCGAGCGGCGGCGGACCTTCACTCGACAGCGCCGCCGCCGGGGCCGTGCCGCCCCCGAAGTCGTCGTAGCGAGCCGAGGCGGCGTTGGCGCACGACAACCCGATGCGGCCTCCCATTGACGCGTACGGCCATCCAGACACCGAGACGGCCCCCATCTGGACGCCGTTCTTGTACACGCGAACAGTGCCGTCACTGGTCGCGCGAGCGCCGAACTGGTCGCCGACGGCGAACGATACCCCGTTGATCTGGCCCCAGTTGTTCCAGGTCGAAGGCAGCGTGAGCGTGTTGACGTTGACGCGGGAGTTTGGAGCGCTATAGCTCACCTCGACGTGCCCTGTCGACCAAGTGGCGCCCTGGGTCTTGAGCATGAGGTTCTGCTCCGTCGACGAGCTCGACGCGGCGATCGTGACGAACGCTTCCTGATTGGGACCGAACGACGCCGCGCTCCATTCGATGAAATGGTCGCCCGGCAGCGGCGCCAGCGCGTTCGACGTGATGGTGAATTGCGTCGTCTGGTCGGCCCAGTTCGCGCCGAGCCCCGTCGTGCGGTTGAAGTCGTCGAGCAGCGACGTGGCCGGGAACGCGACCCCGGGCGCGCTTGCCGAAATCGCGACGCTCGCGGTGTCGGTGCCCCCTCGTCCGTCGTTCACGGTCAGTACGGCGACGTAGTCGCCGGCAGTCGAGTACGTATGCGACGCGAGACGGCCGTTGGCCGTTCCACCGTCCCCGAACGTCCAGGCAAGGGTCAGCGAATCGCCGTTCAAGTCGGTCGACGTCGCACCCGAGAAGCTCACCGTGAGCGGCGCCGCCCCGCTCGACGGCAGGCCGACGGCGTTGGCCACTGGCGGCGTGTTACCCGGCGAAGGATTCACCGTCAGCGTTTGAATTGAGGCGTTGTTCGCTTCGTTGGTCTCGTGCACGGCGGAGAGTGAGTCCACCGTCAGGCGTAGTACGAAGCTTCCCGCCGCGGGCAGCGTCGCATCGACTCCCAGAGCGACGCTGGCGCTGGCGCCGACTGCGGTATCGCCTTGGCCGAGCACCGTGCTCCCGGCACGAAGGTACCAGCGTGATGCCGGGGCCGGCATCCGTCCCGTATTGCTCAATGAGAACGCGTAGTGCGCGCTCTGCCCCGCGATCGGCGAGCTGGGCGTTACCGTGACTGCGCTCGGAACCAGGTCGGTCTCGGGCCAGATGGTGACGCGCGCCGTATCACTCACGAGCCCCGCCGGATCGGCGGCCGTTAGCTTGATCAGTTGACGCACGCCGGTTCCGTCGTCCCCATCTTCCGCGAGATACGACGTGGTCGTCCCCGTGAAGGTCTGGTATCCAGGCTGAACGCGGCCGTTTCCAAACGCCAGATCGACGCACCACCTCAGGCTCAGCGAATCGGCGGGCGACTGCGAATCGGTCGCGCTCCCCGACAGGGCGATCGTCTGGCCGGTATAGTAGAAGGAGTCATTCGTCGGCGCCTGAATCCAGGCCGCCGGAGCGGTGTTGTGGTTGGACCGCGTCGCCACGATCTCAGCCGCCGCGTAGTTCCATTGATCCGTGGTCGGCGAGTCGTCGTGGATGGTCACGAGGGCGAACGCGGTCGACGGTGCGTTGGTCGACTGCACCCAGTAGGTGGCATTGGTCGTGGCATCCAGCGACTGGTAGACCAGCGTCTGTCCCGCCACCGGGACGCGCGTGATCGCCTGGTCCCAATCGGTACCGACGGCGAACACCCACGAACCCGCGGCCACCCCCGGCACGTAGATGTCGGGAGGGCCGGTGGGCGCGCTGGCCTGACCGACGACGCCCGCTCCCGACGAGTTGCTGAACGCGATCACGGTCATCGAACCCGGGTAATCGACGGCGCCCGGGACGCACGTCACGGACACGTTGCTGAGCAGCCCGCTCGCGCGCGCCGCCCAGATCTCCGCCGTTCCACGCTGCGCGTTGCTGCGCTTGAGCAGCGACCACGACAGACCGCCGCCCGAGACGGTCGCCGACTGGGGCCCGGTCGAAGGTCCGTCGTAGCTCACGAACGCGACGACGAAATCGTTCGCGTGGGTCGTCGAGAACACCGGGGTGGCGAACGTACCCTTGCCGTCGACCGAGATCTGGACGTCCTTGCCGATGACGTCGGGAGGGTTCGAGTTGTCGACGGTGACGCTGACCGGCGCCGAGTTGCCGACGTAGCCCCCGGCGTCGGTCGCCGAGGCCGTGACGATGTGCGGACCGTTGGAGAAGGTCAGCGTGTTCCAGTACGCGAGGTAAGGAGGAGCCGTGAGCGGCACGCCTAGAGCCGTGCCGTCGACGTAGAACTGGAGATTCGTCACCTTCGACTGATCGATCGCCGTGGCGCCGACCGCCACACTCGCGGAGACGGTCGCGCCGCCGACGGGATCCGTGACCGTGACGATGGGCGGACTCGTGTCCCCTCCCGGGCTGTTCGCGACGGTAATGCGGGCGATCGCCGAGGTGTTCGTGCGGCCGTTGGCGTCGGTGGTCTGTGAGGCGAGCCAATGGGTCCCGTCGGGTACCGAGGCGGTGTTCCACGAGAAAGCGTAAGGCGAGCCGCCGGTGACGATGCCACCCACCGCGAAGCCGTCGAGAAGGTATTGGACCCCCGTGGTAACCGGAGTGGTCGTGGTCAAGCTCACCACGCCGGTCAGCACCGCGCCGTCCAACGGCGCGGTCAAGGTGATACTCGGCAAGGGGGGTAATACGGGCGTGACGTTCTGCAGCACGTTCACGCTGTTGCCCGTGAGCGTGAACTCCACGTCGGTCTCGTTGTTGTTCTCGTTGCTCTCGGCCAGGTAGTTGTCGGGGTCGACGATGCATCGCAGCCAATAGGTGCCGTCGGGCACGCCGGCGAGCGAGATCGTCTGACCGTCGTCGCTCTTGTCGTATTCATCCACAGCGCCGATGTCGAGACCGCGGAGCGACAGTGGGTCCGAGCACGATCCCAGTGTCCCGAGCGCGCCGGCGTTGGGAAGTGTGGGGTCGTAGATGTAGGAGTCGGCGATGCAGAAACCGATCTTGCTGCTCAGCACGACCGGAGCGCCGATGCCGCCGTTCGGGGCGACTGCGTAGATACCGTACGTGGAGAACGGGTAGTGGAAATGCCCGTGCGCCGCGTGGAACACGAACGCGCCGCCGACCGGCGTCTGTTGCGACAGGGTCCAGGAGCCGGCGTTGAAGGTGTACAGGTACTGCGTGCCCAGGTAGTTCCCCGAGGCTTGGTGGTACTCGGGCTGGATCACCAGGGGGCCGCTGCCGCCGTTGAAGGTGAGATGCGTGTACGAGAACTGGCGGCTCGCGCCCGTGCCGGTCACGGTGAAGCTCGACGACGGAATGATGTCGGTCAGGTCGGGAAGCAGGATCGCGGACGATTGGGCGGTGAAGTTGACGCCGGGGACGTCCGCGTTCGTGATCGAGACCTGCTGCGAGACGGGATTGAAGGTGAGCCCACTCTTGCTCGGGGTGACCGTGTAGATTCCGCTCGGCATGCCGCTGAAGCTGTAGGCTCCCGAGCCGTCGGCCGTCGTCGAGCCGCTCTGAGGGCCCGACAGCGTCACGGTCGCGCCGCTGCCCGAGCCTGCAGGCGAGACCGTTCCCGAGATTCGATAGGTCGATGCCGGGGTCGCGGTGAAGTTGATACCGAACACGTTCACCCCGTTCACGGTGACGCCCCGGGACGCCGGCGTGAACGCGAATCCGGACTCGCTGGGGGTCACCGTGTAGTCGCCGTCCGGGAGGCCGGTGAACGCGTAGTTGCCCGAGGCGTTCGATGAAACGCTGCCACTGGTCGCGCCATCGAGCGTGAGCGTGGTCCCGAAGCCGGCCGCTCCGACGTTACCGCTGATCGAGTGCATCGAACCCAATGGAGCCAACACCTCGACCAGCGTGAGGTTGTAACGGTCGGTCGTGGGCGCCGTGCAGTTGATCGTGACGTTCGTGCCGCTGGCCGGCGTCGTCCGGTTCTGGCGCTGCACCCAGTACGTGTCGTCCGCCAGCGGCAGGTAGGCGTGGACGATGGTCTGGTTGGGGCCCGGCGTGCGAGCAATGGCGTTGTCCCAATCGGTGCCGACGCCCCAAACCCATGAGTTCGGGCGGGTCGTCACGAGCGATGCCGTCGGTGCGCCGGGGTTGGCGTTGCCACTGCCGGTGGCTCCCACGGCGCCCGCGCCGCCAATTCCCGTGGGGTCGACCCCGGTGAAGCTGACGACCGTCATCGACGACGCCACATTCTGCGAAATCGCCGCCTGCACCGTCACGTTCGACAGCTGGGTCGGGGCGAAGGCACGCCAGATCTCGGCCGTACCCATCTGCACGTTGGTGCTGCGCACCAGCGTCCACGTCAGCCCGGCGCCGGTGACGCCTGTCACCGCGACGCCCGCCGACACGGCGTCGGCCGAGATGAACGCGAGCAGCAGCTCGTTGGGACCATCGGTCGAGAACGCGGGCGATGTGACGCTGGTCGCGCTCGTCGTCGGATCGGCAGACACGATCACATCGGTCGCGATCGGAGGCAAGACGGCGCTTCTGGCGCCTCGCGACGGATCGGCCGGGACGACATCGGTGGGGATCGCGGCGCGCGCGTGAGGAGCCGCAATCATCATCGCCGCCAGGGCGGCGGCAAGCACCAAGGCCGAGTCATTCCGGAGCGAGGGCGGGTGATCCGCGAGCGGTGTGGCGAGCCTCACTGCCGGGCGGTTCTGAACGCTACCCATCGTCCTGGCTCGTTCATCCTATGCGCCGGCGGTCCTGGTTCCGGCAAAGGAATCCCCGCATCCGTGGGTACGCGTGGAGGCTCCGCCAACCTGCCCATGAGCGGAGCCGTTGCATGCTGAAGTCAGGCTCGTCGAGGACCGTTCGCTCAACAGAAGGTGCGACGCTCGAACGGTGAGCGCCGGCAAGATGGAGCTGGCCCTCGAATGTGATCGATGCTTCGACCGGGGATCACGACCCAGCGACACTGTCTCCGTAAATTTTGACCTGTCTTGGGGATGGGGTCAACAGCCGATTTGAACTTGCGGCGTACGCTCCAGCTCCCACCCGTCTCGGCCCGAGCGCCGCGCGAGTCATTCGAGCGCTCGCGCCACCGCTGCCTTGGCCAGCAACTCGGCCGGATTCAAGAGGTCAGCAGCCTCGGCGTCCGCGCCGAGTAGAAGCGGAAGCTCCGTGCATCCCAGGATGATGCCGTTCACGCCGCGCCCGCGGAGGATGTCGACGGCCTCCTGGGCGAAGCGGCGGGAGCTCTCGTCGTTGCGGCCCTCCATGAGCTTCAAGATGGACGCGTCCACGCCCGAACGGAGCGAAGGGTCGAGCGTCTCGTAAGCGACGTCCATCGTCTTCATCCGCTCGATGTAGACGGTCGGCTCTCCCAACCCCAAAAGGCCGATCGTCTTCCAGCCACGACGGCGCACCTCGGCGAGCGTCACATCGATGATGCTCAGCACCTCGAGTCCCGACGCCCGTTCGATTTCTTCCTGAAAGAGGTGCGGTGTGTTCGAGGGGATGACGAGGAAGTCGCCCATCCCGCGGAGGCGCTCTGCGGCGCGCAGGAATTCAGGGTCGGGGCGCAACGGCAGGATCGGCGTGCCACGCTCGTTCAAAACGACGGGAGGACACCGGTGATAGTAGACCCACATGGGAGGATACCCCGCGTTCGCCATCGCCGGAATCCTCCGTTGTGATTCGCGATGGACACGGGCCTCGAAATCCATGGTCGCTTGCGGGCCCATGCCCCCCAGCACCGCGATCGCCTTGATGGGTTTCACTCGGTCACCCAATCCGCCACTGCCGCGTGGTCCGCGGGTATCCGCTCGCGCCTGGCTGAGTCGCACTCAGCAGAGGCCGCGATGCAACTTGCCGGAGGTCGTGACATGGCCGGAGCTCCTTCTTGATCCCGCGCGGTGCCGGCCGTACTGCTGCCCAAGGCCGGCGGGGACTCCCGTCTGATCAGCCGGGCAAGATAATGGATACCCAGGAGCAGCGGGCCGCGCAACATCGCCACCCAGACGAGCAAGGTCGTTACTTCGTGTCCCGGGAGCCGCCGAGCACCGCCCCGGTCGCGGCCGACCTACGCCCGATCGTCAACGTCAAGGCATACGCGTGATCCGTCCCCGGCTTTGCTTCGATCGCCGCGGACCCGGTCCAGGGCTCGCCGTCGCGCCCGGTGAACGTCCAGCCTCTCGTCCGAACCAATCGGCTGCGGGGTCCGGGCGGCACGGCGATCCACTTGCCGTGACTCGCGAACTCTCGGTCGATGTATTCGAGCAGTGAATCGGGACCGAGCGCTGACGTTCCCTGGAGCACCATCTCCCATCGATCGGTGTCCCCCTGCGTGCGAACCACCTCCCACGTTCCAATCTTGTCCATGGATACGTGAGGAATGAGCCGGTCCGCCAACGCCGCGCGCGCGAACCGGGCGCGCGCACCCCAGTCGTATTCCTCGCCGAGGGCCACCTGCTGTGCGAAGCCTTTGCCACGGGTGCGCTCGACCACGTGCAAAGCCCCGTCGATCCCCGCCGACAGACCACCGGTGGTGATGATCCTGCCGTTGTCGACGAACCGTTGGTCCTCGACGACTCGCACCTTTGGAAATTGCGCCCGAAGCCTCTCGATGTTCGAGGCGGTCGTCGTCGCGGTGAGGCCGTCGAGCAGCCCCGCGCTCGCCAGGATGAAGGCACCGTTGCATACCGACATGGTCAGCTGCGCGCGCCGCGCCGCGGATCGCACCCATTCGAGCGTGGCGGCATCGTGCTGAGCGCCGTAGACGCCACCGCCGGGGACCACCAGCACGTCGGCCACCGGAGCGTCGGAGAAGGAGTACTTCGGCACTAGGACCTGGCCCATCGCGGAGGTCACTGGCTCTTTTGTGGCGCCGACCGTGTACACGTCGAAATCGGCTGCGCCCAAGACTTCGTATGGCCCCATGGAGTCGATGATCTCGACGCCGTTGAACACGAGGATGGCCGCCCGCTTGAGCGCCCGTTCCGAGGTGGCTGCCTTCACGGTCGACGCGTCCACGAGCGTCATGCCGCACTTCGGGCACGCGCCGGGGTGATCGAAGACGCTCGTGTCACACGGCTGTCCGCACGGCGGGCAGATGTAGCGCGCCGCCGTCGCGAGGGCTGGAGCGGCGACGAGGCACCCCAGCAAACACAGGGCCGCCATCGCCGGCGATAAGCGAAACTGGGCGTTGGATCTCACGACGAACCTCCGTTTCGTACCACGGCACCCGGCCCCGTGCCCTGGGAATACGACCGATTGAAGCGCAGCCGATAGTGGCCGGGCGCGACCTTCACGTATCGCAAGAAGGCTCGCCGCATGGACTCGAGGTTCCCAAAGCCACTTGCGGCGCAGACCGTGTCGAGGGGTTGCGACGTGTCTTCGAGCAGACGGCGGGCGGTCTCGACGCGAACGGAGGTGACGAAGCGCGCGGGTGTCTCGCCCACCTCGCGGGTGAACACGCGCGCGAAGTTCCGTGGACTCATCCCCACCCGGCGAGAAAGTGCGGCCGCCGACAAGTCGTGACGAGGGTGCTCGAGGATCCAGGTCTGGAGATCGCGAAGGGGCTCGCGCTCCGCGAGCTGCACGGCGAGCTGGGCGCTGAATTGCGATTGGCCGCCCGGACGGCGCAGGAACATCACGAGCACGCGAGCGACGGCGAGCGCCACCTCGCGCCCAAGGTCCTCCTCCACCATCGCGAGCGCGAGGTCCATGCCCGCGGTCACGCCGGCGCTCGTGTAGATCGAGCCTTCCCGAACGTAGAGGGTGTCCGGCTCGAGCCGAACCAAAGGGTAGCGCTCCGCGAACTCGGCGCAGGCGGCCCAATGCGTCGTGGCCCGGCGTCCTTCGAGCAGACCCGCCTCCGCCAACAGAAACGCGCCGGTGCAGACGGAGGCGAGGCGCCGAACGGAGCGGCTTTGTCTGCGGATCCAGCGCAGCAGCGAAGGATGCGAGCGGTATCGTTCCGCACCCAGGCCGCCAGCGATCAGCAGCGTGTCGATGCCGGGGCCCGCCTCGTCGAAGCGGCGGTCAGCGTGGATGCGCAGGCCCGAGGACGCGCGAAACGCGCCGCGCTTCAGGCCGAGGATTTCGACCGAATAGGCGTCGTCACGACGCCGCCCGCGATCCTTGAGCCACCGGGAGGTGCGGGCGAAGACCTCGAGCGGGCCCATGACATCCAGCACCTGGATGCCGGGATAGGCCAGCATCGCCACGCGGCGGGTTCGCGGACCCCGCACCGCGGGGCGAGAGGCTCGCTGGGATGGGGTGCCCCTCGACATGACACGAGATTGCCGCCACCGGGGACGTGGCACAATGACAATGTTCCCACGATTCCTGCCATCAACGCCGCCGAAGCCGGCTCGGCGTGACGTTCGGCGGCGCCCCCGGTTGAGCCTGTGGGCTCACTCGAGCGAAGCGTGCCCGGATCGCTCCTCCCCGTCAGCGCACGCTCATCCGCCGCCAGCCTCCCGGAGCGCCCGCTCCCGCAGCGTCCGGTTCGCGTAGATGGCGACCTCGATGCGACGGTTCTTCTGGCGACCCTCGTCCGTCTCGTTCGTCGCGACCGGCTCGGTTTCGCCGAGCCCGCGGGTTCCAATTCGGGGCCGTGCGACGCCCTGCGTGGACAAATAGCGAGCAGCCGACGACGCGCGCCGCTCCGAGAGTCCCTGATTGTAGCGCTCGGTCCCGACGTCATCGGTGTGGCCGACGATCAGCAGATCGGAGTTCGGATACTTCGTCAGGCTCCGCGCCAGCTCGTCCAGATTCGCGCGAGCGTTGCCCCGCACGACGTCCGAATCGAAATCGAACAACAACCCGGACGCGAACGTGACCTGAATGCCTTCACCGACGCGCTCGACGGTCGCACCGGGAATGCTCTGCTCGAGCTCCCTGGCCTGTTGGTCCATCTGATGGCCGATCATCGCGCCGGCGGCTCCGCCGATCACGGCCCCGATGATGGCGCCCTTCGCCGTCGAGTTCGACTGATGGCCGATCACGCCGCCCGCCACCCCGCCGGCCGTGGCGCCGATGATCGCGCCCTTCGTGGTCTTGTTGAGCGATGCGCAACCCGAGGTGCCCGCCGCCACGAGCACGAACGCCACCGCCCCAGCGAGTCTCCTATGCGCCTGGCTTTTCATGAGGTCCTCCGCGTGAGTGGGTTCTGTGAAAGTCGAGCGATCCTCGATGTCCGAGCGTTTGCCCCAGCACCCGATCCAGCCCGTAGACGTCGTCGCGAAACTGCACGCGGCCCTGATCGTCGACCCACGCTGTCCAATACATCAAGTGGACGGGGACGGGCCGCGGCAGCCGAACCACCGAATCGCGGGCGGCCGACGCGAACGCCGCGTCGATCTCTTTGCGGCTCGACCCGGCCACTCCCTGGAGCAGCCGCTCCGCAAGCTCGTCCGCATGCTCGACGCGTACGCAACCGTGGCTGAAGTCGCGGTCGCTTGCACTGAACAGGTGGCCCGACGGGGTGTCGTGGAGGTAGACGTCGAATTGGTTCGGACACATGAATTTGACGTGGCCGACCGGATTTTCGAAGCTCGGCTCCTGCCGGAACGAGTAGGTCAATTGTTCGGGTGAGACGTGGTTCCAGTTCACCGAAGCGGCGTCGATTTCCCGTGCGTCAGGGCCGGCCGAGTCGAACACGTGAAAGCCGTTGCGGTAGAGGTAGGATGGATCCTTTTGAATCGCGGGGAGCAACTCGTTCCCCGCGATCGAAGTCGGCACGTTCCAGTAAGGGTTGATCACGAGATAGCTGATCTTGTCGCTGAACATCGGGGTGGGGCTGAACTGTTTGCCCACGACGACGCGCGTGGTGAACTCGGCCCGACCACGGTCGTTCAGCTCTAGCGTGTACGCGGGAATGTTCACCATGATGTAGCGATCCCCGAGGTTGGCCGGCACCCACCTCCAGCGCTCCATGTTGAGCGCGATTTGTCGAATGCGCTGCTCGACGGGCACGTTGAGCGCTTCCAGCACGCGTGAATCCGCGACGCCGTTGGGATCGAGGCCGTGCCGCTCTTGGAAGCGGCGCAAGGCGTCTTCCGTCGCCGCATCGAAGACCGTGCTCCCAAGCCACGTCGGCGGCAGGTGGTCGGTCGCCGCGAGGCGGGAACGCAGCGCGGCCACCCGTGAGCCGTGCGACCCGCGGCGCAGCGTCGGACCAGGCGGTACGGATGCCCAGCCGCCCGCGGCGGCAATCGCTCGGTGGCGCTCGAGCGCATCGCGCAGCCGGGCGTAGCGGGGGTCGCGCGGCGCGAGTCCCGCGAGCGTCTGTCGGATCCGATGCGTTCGAAGTGCGTCGGTCAGCGGGATCAAGACGTTCACGCGCCCACGCCGCACGTGCCAATCCGCGGGCAATGCCTTGGGGTCGACCTGCCCGGTCGAAACGTGTGCCGCGTAGGCCAGGAACGGGCGCGTGAGCTTGAGGTCGAACGCCGCCAGCTCGCGTGCCGGCGGCCGCGGCCCGAGCAGTCCACGGTTCATCTGCTTCATGAGCAAGTCGATGTGGTCGGGGACGTACTCGGAACCATCGAGTCCTTCACGCGGCGCGTCCTCGAGGGCCTGAATCAGGTCGCGTGCGTCGCGTGTGGGACCGTTTCCGTCGGTCCACACGGGTCGGAACTGCCGTTGACGATAAAAGCGAAGCACCAGCGGCTGGATGTCGTCGGCGTCGACGGTGGGGCGTCGAAACAGATGGAAACCCTGCCCGAGCTGGCGCCGCAGCTCCGAGCGCACCCGGCGCTCGGCCTGCGTCTCCCGCATGCAGGCGGAAGTCACGAGTGTGAGGAGCAGGAACGCGACGCGGAACGAGACCCAGGCGGCGGTGCACCGCCGCGACTGACCCATGAGAACCCCCGCGCTCTACGGCCGGACGCTCGGCGCCTCACACCGGATCGGCGGAAGCATCATCGCGAATCGAGCGTCCAGACTCACGTCCGCGGCCGAACATGAAGGCGGCAGCTTTCGTGCCAGAGAGATCTGCGCGCCGATCCACGGGATATCGCGATTGTGAAGGGGTCAAATCGATTGCCCGTGTAAGGGTTACTCGCGCGAGGTGTAGTTGCTACAGGGATTACGAGGCGGCTGGCATGGGCCGCTCAGGACGTCGATCGATGCACGAGGATGCACGCCGGAGGGTCCAGGCTTGAACCGCAAGAGGCAGATTCGAGAATCGCCAAGCCGGTTCTCCACCGTAAGGCGTTGCGAATCCATCCGCGCACGATGGCACGGTGCTTGATGCATACCTCCTTGGCACGAGACATGACGGGCGATGGCCGAACGAAGCATGGGAGGTGCGCGATGCACGTCTCCAAGAAGAGATTCCTGACCCTGTTCGACCGCGTGATCGTCGGGGCGCTGCTGCTCCTCGTATTGCTGCTGCTGGGGATTCAGGTCGCCAAGCCCGGAGGGTAGCCCCCGGGTTCTCCAGGATCGCGGATGCCGCGTTTCATGGATCGCGAGGGAGCGCCCGACAAGACTTGCGCGGAACCCGACGGCGACGGTGCGCCGTTAGTGCGCGGCTTCGTCGAGTGCTCTCACCATTTCGGGCTCGATGCCGAAGATGCGCATCTGGACCAGCTTCTCGACCGGGACCTTGTGATACCCGGCGGCGGCCACCCGCCGGATGAACTCCGGGGTGACGCCGTGGATGCGCATCTCCACGAGTTGCTCCGCGGGGACGTGCGAGTAGCCCAGCTCGCGAAGCTGGCGGATGAACTCGGCCGACACGTCATGAATGCGAAACTGGACCAGGGTGTCGTGGTCGAGGTCAGGGTAGCCAAGGCGGCCCATCTCGCCGGCAAATTCAGGCGTCACCCGAAAGATGCGCGACTGGATGTACTCGTCCAACGTGAGATCGTTGCCGGCCGCGCGCATCTGCTTGATGTACTCCGGCGAAGCGCCGTGGATGCGCGTCTCGACGAGCTTCTCGGCGGACAGCTTGTCGAATCCCACCGCCGCCATGTCGCGCACGTACGCGGGATCGACCCTGAAAATGCGGAATTCTTCGTACTGCTCGAGCGGCACCGTGTAGCCGACCGACTGCATCGAGCGGATGAACGGCGACGATACGTCGAAGATCGCCAGGTTGAACAGTTCGTGCTCCTCGCTCCCGCTCTTCGCCTCGAACTTCACGCCAAGCGACCGCAGCTGCTTGGGGAACTCTCGATTCGGGACGAAGGTGAACTCACCCGCTCCCTGCCCGTCTCGGAACGTCCCCTCGAACGCGATGGTTCCGGCCTCGCGCCGCAGCTCGAATTGCGCCGGAACCTGCGTCGTGGATCCGACCTGCGCCGCGGAGAGCCCCGAGAACTCCGAGCGATCGAACGTCGAGCCGTTGTGCTGCGTGCGGCCCATCTGCAGCGAGAAGCTCAGTTGGTCCGACCGGTCCTCGGAGACAGAAGCCGTCCAGGCGCCCACGATCCGGCCGGATTCCGCGCGCGCGACGGGTGTCGCCGCCAGCACGAGACACAGTGCGACGATGAAGCGACTCATGACGGTTTCCTTTCGTGTGACCGCAGATGGCCAGCCAAAGTCAACGAGATCGGTACTGCGACATTTCGCGGATGAAGTCTCCGGTTACTCCGGAAGCGCCGAGACGCCTGAGCTCGTTCACCGTGAGGTTCCGGTAGCCGGCATCGGCCAGCCGTTTCACGAATGCCGGAGTCACATCGAGTGCCCGCAACGATTGGGCATCGCGCGCGTTGGTGAGGTCGACGCCGGCCTCTCTCATCTCGCGGACGTAATCCGGCGTGACGCCGAGCGCCGCCAGTCCCTGTGCCTCGCTCGCGGAATTCACCGCGATGCCTGCCGCGCGCACGCCGCGGATGAACTGCGGCGTCACCCCGACCGCCGCGAGCCCCTGTGCCTCATGTGCCGACTCGACCTCGAGGCCAGCCGCGCGCATGCCGCGGACGAATTCCGGCGTGACCCCCACTGCCACGAGGCTCTGGGCGGCGCGGGCGGACGCGATCTCGAGGCCCGATTCGCGCAAGGCGCGCACCGCGGCTCCCGTGACGCCCACGGCGGCGAGGCCTTCCGCGTCTCGGGTCGTCCGCACCGCGAGGCCCGCGCTGCGCATCTCGCGCACGAAGTCGGACGTGGCGCCGACCGCCTTCATGCGCGCGATCTCCCTGAGGTCGATGCCCGGGAACATGCGTCGCACGTCACGGATCTCGGCGGGGGTCACGTTCTGGGTTCGCAGCTCGACGAGCTCCTCGAGCGTCAGCTTGCCTCGGCCGCGGTCGGGGCTAACGGTGGGTCCCGGCCCGGCGTCATCACCCGGCTCGGCATCGGTATCCGGGTAGTCCCCGGGCGGCGTGGCGTCGTCGTCCGAAAGCGTGTCCGGCACCCGATCGTTCGAGCCGTGAACCGGCGGCGTGGGGTCGGCGATCGCGAGGCGGGTAGCGTGACTCGCCGCCGCGTCCGTCGTCCGTCGCGAGGCATCGTGCTCGAATGCCTTCGCGGAGCCCGTCCCGTGATGACGATCGTGCCGCATGAGGGGCTCCCACTCCCCGATTGCGGGGAACGAAGGCGCGGCGATCGCAAGCAGGACGCTCGATAGCACGGCGAGCGCCGCGACGCCACGAACGGCGGGCCCGGCGGCGCGGGTGGAGCCGCCGACGATCCGTCGGATGCGCTCGAACAGCGAGCCGCCGTTTGCGGACGCCGCGATGGGCAGGGCCCGCGCCCGCAGCTCCTCCAGCCGCGTGAGCGCTCGGGCGTACTGCAACGGATTCCCGCATACCGCCACGGCGAGGTCATCGCAACAGTTCTCACGCTCGATTCGTACCCGTCGCGAGATCCACCAGACTGCGGGGTGGTAGAACAGCAGCGTCTCCACGACCGCCTGCAGCAGGTTGACAAGGAAGTCGTGGCGGCCGATGTGAGCCAGCTCGTGAGCCAGGATCATCTCGAGCTGTGCCGGCGTGAGTCCCGTGAGTGTGCTCGCAGGAAGTAGGATCGCCGGCCGCACGAGCCCGACCACCGAAGGAACCTCGACCGCGGCCGATTCGAGCAGCTGTACCGCGTGGCGTACGCCGAGGGCGAGGCTCAGCCGACGCGCGGCCGCTTGCCAGTGCTCGCGTGCGCGTGAGGCGCTCCTCGTCACCAGACGGCGCGCGCGCAGCCATTCGAGGATCAGTCGCACGGACAACAGCGCCACACCCGCAAGCCAGATCGTGACGATCTGGGGCAGCGCGTCATTGGCGGCGTGCACGAAGGTGTACAAGCGACCCGGCCGGGATGGAGTCCCGGCGGCGACCGCGGGCCCACGAGGCGTCGGGAGCGTCCGCGCGGTGCTCATCGCGGCTGGGGCCGCCGTCGCGCCGGGATACGAACGGATCGCGGTCGCGATTCCGAGCGCCACGATCAAGACGAGGGCCGCGCACGAGGCGGCGTAGCGAAGTCTCGCGCTGCGGCCCGAGAGCGACGCGAGCAGGACGGCGAGCAGGGCCGCGACGAGGGTGCCCTGCCACAGCAGGTGCAGCAGCATCCAGCCGACGGCCTGCGCGAGCGGTCCGGTCAAGAGTGCCAGGTTCATTTCGATTCCCCTTCCTCGAGCTCATCGAGCAGCGCGCGGATGTCCCGCAGCTCCTCGGTGGTGGCGCGGCGGCCGGAGAGCGCCTGCAGCACGAGCTTCGCGGACGAGCCGCCGAAGGCGCGGTCGACGAGGTCGCCGAGGAGCTGGCGCTGGGTGCGCTGCTTGCTCAGCCGCGGCCCGTAGACGTGGGCGCGTTGTGACTCGTCGCGGACGACGAGGCCCTTGTCCGTCATGATCTGCAGCAGCTTGAGCACGGTCGTGTAGCCGCTTCCCTGTGAGGCGCTCAGCGCTTCGTGGACCTCGCGCACCGTGCTCGGGCCGCGATCCCACAACACCCTCAGAATCGCGAGCTCCGCATCGGTCGGACGCGGCGTCGCTGGATTCTTTCGCTTTTCAGGCATCCGTGTGCCTCCGTACGGGAGACACTATTACGAAGACCTTCGTACTGTCAAACGAAATTCTTCGCAGCACCTAGACGGGTCTTAGTTGGCGGTTCGGGCGGGCCAGCGGGCCAGTTCCAGGTGGGTCGGGGATGAGCGGTGCAGGTCACAAGTTGCTTGTGGCCTCTCGCTTGAAGCGCCCGTCGGCCCGCTCCCGCCGAGGCGCTCCGTCATTCGGCAAGCCCCACCTTCTCAAGCCCCACCTTCTCAAGCAGCTCGCCCCATCGCGGGTCGCCGTGGAGCGGGCGGAAGACCGGCTCGCACTTCATCTGGGCCGCTCCAGCATCGCGCGTCGCGATGGCCCGTTCGAGCCAGTCGAGGCCGGCGCTCACCTCTCCCCTCGCCGAGTAAACCGCCGCGATCTGGTAGGCCGAATCCCTGGCGTGCTTCGCCTCGAGGCTTTCGAGTGCCTCGTTCGATTCCCGCGTCCTTCCCCCTTTGTGGTGCACGTATGCGAGCCCGGTGAGGCGCCCCCATTCCGCCTGCTCCAGGTTCGCTTCGGCGAGCGCTTCGGCGTCGCGCCCCTGGTCGGCGAGAACGAGGGCCAACACATGATGGCTCGCGATGCGCTGCGGGGAGAGCTCGATGGTTTTCCGCAGCGCCTTCTCGGCGTCGGCGAGGCGCTCCATCGAGCGATAAAGCAGCGCGAGCGACTTGTAGCCGTTGGCGTTCAGCGGATCCTGATCGATGGAGCGCAGGATGAGCCTCTCCGCCTCATCGAGCCGGCCGAGGATGTGGGCCAGCCCCCCGCTCGAGCGCAGCGCCTCCGCGCTACCCGGTGCCAACTCCATGGCCCGGCGCGTGGACTCCTCGGCGCCCCTCCAGTCCCAGTCGTGCAGCTGCTGGATTTGAGAAAGCCGCACGTAAGCTTCGGCAAGGTCCGGCGCCAGTTCCAGCGCCCGCCTCGCGGCATCGCGCGCGTTGCGATACCCCTCGTGGACGGGCTCCCAGCCATAGCCACCCGAGAGGGCGTGTGCCCGTGACAGCTCGGCCCATGCTGCGGCGTGCGAAGGATCGAGGGCTAGAGCCTCCTTCAGGTACTTCATCCCCTTGACCGTGTCCTCTTCCGTGAACCGGCCGATGAAATACTTCCCCTGGAGATACAAGCGATGCGCCTCGGGATTCTGGCCATGCCCCTTCGGCGCAACCGCGACATCGGCTCTCGCCTGTCCCCTGGCGTCGGAATCCGAAGACGCGCCGAGCAACGTCGTGCGCAATTCCTTCACGACCGACTGCGCGATGTCGTCCTGCACGGCGAAGATGTCGTCGAGCGACCGGTCGTAGGTCTCGGACCACAGCTGGACGCGATCGGACGCCTTCACCAGCTGCACCGAGATGCGAACCCGGTTTCCCGACTTTCGGACGCTGCCGTCGAGAAGCGTCACGACGTTCAACTTCTCGCCGATCACCGCGAGGTCCTCGTTCTTCCCTTTGAACTGGAACGAGGACGCGCGAGCCGCAACGCGGAGCCCGCGGATCTTCGTCAAGACGTTGAGGAGCTCGTCGGCGAGCCCGTCGGAGAAGTACTCGTCATCCTCGCCTCTGCTGCGATTGACGAACGGGAGCACTGCGATCGAGGGGACCTCGCGCAACGCGATGGGGCCCGAGGCCACGCCGTGCGCCGACCACCCCGAGAGCGGCGCGGGCGTGAGGGGCTCTGAAGGCGATGCCTGCGACGATCGCATCCCCGCCGCCGGTGGCGATGACCACGTCGCCGGCGAAAGTGGGGCCGTTCCCGTCTCGATCTCTCGCTGAACGTAGCGCAGCTCGTTGTAGACGTCCCGCGCCGTCTGGAAGCGGTCTCGCGGGGCTTTCTCGAGACATCGGGTGATGATCCGATTGAGGTCGCGAGGCAGGTCGCTGCGCACGCTGATCACCGGAACCGGCACGTCCCTCAAGATGGACGAGCTGACGTCTGCGGCGGTCGCTCCCGTGAACGGCCTCCTCCCCGTCGCGAGCTCGTAGAGGATGATCCCGAAAGCGAACAGGTCCGATCGCGCGTCCACCGCCTCCCCTCGGATTTGCTCCGGTGCCATGTAGGGCACCGTCCCGAGCACCTGTCCCTCCACCGAGACAGTCGCCTGCGCCGTGGCGCCGATCGACGCCACTTGCTCGGGAGCGTCAGCGGCCCCCGTGGCGACCTTCGCGAGGCCGAAGTCGAGCACTTTCACCCAGCCGTCCCGCGTGACCATCACGTTTCCGGGCTTCAGATCCCGATGAACGACACCCCGTTCGTGCGCCGCGACAAGCGCATTCGCCAGGGGAATCGAAACCTCGAGCACGCGGCCGAGCGGCAAGCCGCCCGGCGTGATGAGGCGGTCGAGGCTCTGGCCGTCGACGAGCTCCATCGTCAGGAAGTGAACGCCCTCCTCGTCCTCAACGGAGAACAGCGTGACGATGTTGGGATGATTGAGCCCCGCGACGGTCCGTGCTTCGCGTTCGAAGCGTGCGAGCCGGTCGGCGGAGGACGTGACGGTGCCGGGTAGGACCTTCACCGCCACCTCGCGGCCCAGCCGCGTATCCCGGGCGCGATAGACCTCGCCCATCCCTCCCGCGCCGAGCGAGCCGGTGATCTGGTAAGTGCCGAGACGCGTGCCGGGGGAAAGGGTCATACCTTCGCGAGTCTAGCGCCCACGTGGGCGCGTGTCAGCTGGCGACCAGGCGCCCCGTTAACGCGCCATCTCCACGACCACGGAATCGATCTGCGCCACCGCCGGTCTCGAGCCCGCGTAGTTGTTCACGATGACCGAGAAGACGAGGGGTCCTCCTCGGGGTCGCTCGACGTAGCCCGAGAGGGAATTCACCCGATCCACGGTGCCCGTCTTCGCGACGACGCGGCCGTCGAGGGTGGTTCCCGTGAACCGTCGCCGCAGGGATCCGGACCGCCCCGAGCGAGGCAGCGCCGCGACGAAGGCGTCGCCCCCCGCGTGCGTGCGGGCGTATCGCAGGATTTGCGTCAGCGCGCGTGCGGTGACGAGGTTGCTCTTGGCGAGTCCGGAGGCGTCCACGGTCGCGAACGCGGTCGAGTCGACCCCCACCGAGTCGATCAGAAAGCGCCGCTCGACGCGCAAGCCCTCGGTCCATGAGCCCCCTTGGCCCCGTTCGTTCCCGAGAACCTTGAGGAGCATCTCGGCAAACCAGTTGTGACTCGAATTGAGGATGGGAAAGATGAGGTCCGACACCGGGCGTGATGGGCGCGAGGCGAGCGCGACCGTCCGTCGAGCGCCGCGGTAGCGCAGGCTGTCGGTCGTCGAGAGCGTCGGGCCGGAAACGCTCACCCCTCTCCGCGCCAACCGCAGCCGGAGCGCGCTCGCGAAGTAGAGATTAGGGTCGGGTAGCGCGAAGTACTCGGTGAGGCCGGCGTCGTCGATCGGCACGGTTCCCTCCGCCCAGAGCGACAAGGTCCCCGGGTGCCGGTAGAAATCCAGCGTGCGAGGTGTGCCGGCGGGAGTCGTGCGACTTCGGTTCTCGAAGCCAAGGGTGTCGACGTGGGGCTCGAACGTCACGACCGCCGGCGCATCGGGCCGGGCCCCCGGCTTCCAGGCGATGTCGACGCAGTTGTCGTTGAACCCGAGCCCCGAGACGGGAGCCGCGTACCACCAATTCAGGTCGTACTGCTCCCACGCGTCGTGCACCCAATGGGGCTCGAAACAGCTTCCGTCCCCCACGAGGGCGCCTTTCACTCGCCGAACGCCGCGTACGATCAGGCTGTCGACCAGGGCGTCGATCCCCGTCCACAGGGAGTCGCACCGACTCGTCTCGGGCGCGGCCGGACCGTAACAGTGCGCGGAAAACGTCGGGTCGCCACGACCGTAGACGATCAAGTTCCCGTTCAAGACGCCGTTCTTGAGTGGCCCGTCACTGTAGACGCTGGTCGTGACTCGGTACGTCGGACCGAGAAGAGCCAATGCGGTAGCGGTGACGAGAAGCTTGTTGTTGGACGCGGGGATCATCAGTCGATCCGCGTTCCGCTCGTACAGGACCCGCCCCGTCGAATCGCTCACGATCACCGCCCACGTGCCGCGATCGAACGGCGGCCGATCGAGCAGACGATCGATCCGCGCGCCGATGTGGGCGTGGGACCGTGGAGGGGCCGCCGTCGCGGATGGACCGAGGAGAATGGAGCACAGCGCAAGCAGGCTGATCGGGGCGCGCAATCCGTGGGCGCCGACGGCGTGGGTGCCCAGCCAAATCCCTGCGGTCCGTGGCATCGCGGGAATCTACCTCACCCCGGTGAGTCGTTCGACCCCCGCACCGACCCCGCTGGTCCCAAGGTATCCGTCCAGCCACGCCAGCGACTGCTTGCCACGAGTGCGACGACCCCGGGGCGCTACGATTTTCCATGACATGTCGGCAGGAATTACAACCCAGGCAGGATCGACCACGTCGAGAAGCCCAATCTTGGCGTCCGCTCGTGGCCCTCGCCGCCGTGCTGATTCGAGTGATTCAGGGTCGCAAACCCGTCGTGTGAGGAGAACTGCCCCCCGACTCGTCGCGCTCGGGCCACAGCCGCCGCATCACGAGCCCCGTCGTCAGCGCATAGACCCACCCGAGGACGATGTCCAGCACGTAGTGCTCAGCGGAATAGACGAGGGCAAGGGCCATCGTCACCGCGTACACCGCGAGCGCGGCCCTGACGGCGGGTCGGCAACGGTCCCAGAAGAACAGCAGGATCATCACCGGGTAGGCGGCGTGCAGGGAGGGAATCGCGGCGACGTCGTTGGCATAGACGTTTGTGCCCGAGAACAAGCTCGCGATGTGGTGATGACCGAGATCGTCCCATAGCTCGCGCACCAAGCGGTGCGTCGGGGCGAGATCGCCACGCTGGCTCGCCAACCATGGCGGCACCGCGGGAAACAAGACGTACGTGACGTATCCAATCGTGGTCATGCCCACGAACCACGTCATGAACCGCAGATATCGGGAGCGCGACCGGACCCAAAGCGTCAAGCCGATGAGCGCCGGTCCGAAGAAATGTGACATGTAGACGGCGAGCGTCGCAAAGTCCCACCAATGGGGATGGGCCGTCGAATACAGGGCTCGCTGCATGCGCACCGTAGGGACCGGTGTACCGAACAGTGCCTCGTCGGCGTGGATCTGAGGCAGCGTGTGCGCGGGCGGAAGCAGCCGGCCGAGGCGATTGTGGATCGCGTCGTACACGAACAAGACGATGAACACCGGGATCCAATCCAGCACGAATCTCGAAATGCCGTAAAGCAGCCGTGGCACCCGCACTCGCAGGGGTGCGTCCGCCGCGAGGCATGCGGGTTCCCGTGGAGACCTCGATGAGGCCATCGTGGCGGGACTCAGACCGAGGCTGCGTAGCGGTTGTCGAGATAGGCCCGCACCGCGGTCTCGTCCCGCGGTGACGCGAGCAGAGTTGACCACGCAAGCTGCTCGTGCTGGACGACCCCCAGCTCCCATACGCAGAAGGCCGGCTTGTGGGTCCCGTCGCGCGGAAACGGCGTGAAGCCCGGCATCGCCTCGCCGTCCTTGTAGTAGACGGTCTCCCAGAGCTCGTTCGAATTCTGCCAGGTGTTGACGATCAGGAAGTAGAACGCTTCGCCGCAACGGTGGAGCAGGACGAAGCCCAGTCCCTGGACCTGGAGCTGTCGCTGCCGCGATTCCGCCTCGAGGTGATGCTGGGCCATTTGCCGGATGTCGTCCGGAACGGGTTGGTCCACGCGATGCAGGTCGTACCATTTGAGCGCCACGCCGGGTAGCTCGAGCACGGGGCCGGGCGTCGCATGTTTCGGGAAGTGTCTGTAGGAAGAATCGACGCCCGCGAGCAACACCTCGGCCGTCGACGCAGGGCTAGAGTCCGACACGATGCCTTCCTCCTTGCCCGCCGCCGTGGGGGCAGGTCGTTGTCCGACCGGTGCGGCCGCACGTGCACCATAGCATGCGCGGCAGTGGCGAAGTCTAGCGTGAAGGCGCCAGGTCCGCGGGCCATACGCTTGTGGCGCCCGGAGCCGCTCAAAGTACGAAAGGAATGATGCGCTTGGTCCGCCGGGCGTACTCGACGTACTCCGGGTAACGGTCGGCGACCAGGTGCTCTTCCGCGACGATGCGCACCGCGATCGCAGCGGTCGCGACGATCGCGATCAAGACGCTGGGCGTGGAGCCGTGCGACGCCGCGCCGGCCCAAACGAACAACAGGATGGCCAAGTAGATCGGGTGGCGAATCCACCGGTAGGGTCCCCCCGTCACGAGCCCGCCGGCCGTGGGGCGAGCCGACGCCTGGAAGCTGCGCCAACCAAAGGTCGCGCGCGCCCACAGCATCAGCAATGCGGCGAGGACCTGGGCCGTCACGAACGCCGGTCGATGAGCGAACAGCGAGTGGCGCAGCAGCAAGACGACCACGGCCGCCACGAGCGCCATCGTGGCTCCCACCGACACCCTTTCAAGGTCCACTGGGTTCTCCTGAGGAACGGCCCACGCACGATACCCCTTGACGGCAGGATAGCGTGTCGTGCGAGGCTGGCAGCATCATGAGCAAACTCGCTCGCTGGACCGCCGACCCATGGTGATCGCGGTCACTCGGCCGATCAGCCCGTCGCTGGCACGTTGCGAGCTGACCCACCTCCGGCGCGAGCCGATCGACGTCGCGCGCGCCACGGTGCAGCACGCGGAGTACGAACACCTGCTCGGCTCGCTGGGGGCGGTATTGGTGCGCGCTCCGGCCGCGCCCGAATGTCCCGACGCGGTGTTCGTCGAGGACACGGCGATCGTCCTGGACGAGATCGCCGTCATCGCGATCCCTGGAGCTCCCTCCCGCCGGGCGGAGTCGGCCGGCGTCGCGTCGGTGCTCGCGGCGTATCGACCCATGCAGTTCATGACCGCGCCGGGGACTCTGGACGGAGGCGACGTGTTGCGGCTCGGCCGTATGCTCTACGTGGGGCGTTCGGGCCGCACGAACGACAGCGGCATCGACCAGCTTCGGGCGTTCGTCACACCGTTCGAGTACCGCGTCGTGCCGGTCGAGTTCACCGGATGCCTGCATCTGAAGAGCGCGGTGACCGCGCTGGGTGACGCGTCGTTGCTCCTGAATCCCGCCTGGGTCTCGGCCTCGGCGTTCCCCGGCTACGAGGTTCATGCCGTCGACGACCGCGAGCCCCACGCGGCGAACGCGCTTCGAATCGCGGAGACCCTCGTTTATCCGTCGCAGTATCCGCGAACTCGCGACCGCCTCATCGAGCTCGGTTTTCGCCTGGCGTCGATCGATTGCAGCGAGCTTGCCAAGGCGGAGGGTGAGGTGACGTGCTGCAGCCTGATCTTCGAGTCGCACCTGATCACTTCCGCGCGGATTTGAGGTGCGTCACGAGCGGTGCGGCGACGGTCCGCACGAGCGTCAGTCCGTGGAGGTCGTCGAGTCCCTCGAATAATTGCTCGCCGCTGCCGAGCAGAATCGGGACGAGGTGGAGCTCCATCTCATCCACGAGGCCGGCGCCCAGGTATTGGCGGGCCGCGCTCGCGCCGCCGCCGACCAGCACATCTTGGCCGTTCGCGGCGCGGCGCGCCTGCTCGAGCGCCGCGGCGACGCCCTCGGTCACGAACGTGAACGTCGTTCCGCCTTCCATGGCAAGCGGCTTCCGCGCGTGGTGGGTCAGCACGAACACCGGGTGGTGAAACGGCGGGTTCGGTCCCCACCAGCCGTTCCAGGGCTCCGTCTGGTCCCACGGGCCGGGGTGTCCGCCGAACATGTTCCGGCCCATGATGGTTGCGCCGATGTTCTCCCGCGACTCCTCGAGCACGGCGTTGCTCGGGTTCTCCTCGCCCCCCTCCTCTCCGTGCATCGCGCGCCACGCGGCGAGCGGAAAGATCCAATCATGTAGCCGCATGCCGCCGACGCCGATCGGGTTCTCGACGCTTTGGCTGGGCCCGGCGACGAAGCCGTCGAGCGACATCGAGATCTGGAACCTCAGCCTGGACACGTTGTCCTCCCGGGTTCGGTAGAGGGCCACGATTGGCGCCGACCCACAGGCTAGATCCCGACCCGCCGCCTCAGCTCGGCAAAGCGCGGGTCCTCGCGGAACCCGTCGAATCGAGGCTCCACGTCGAGGAACACCAACCAGTGAGCGCGCTCCGTCACGGCCCGCTCGAGCCACTCCCACGCCGGCTCGCGGTCGCCCAGCGCGTTCAGGGCGATCGCCACGAGATAGGCGGGGACATGGCGCTGGCCGCGCTGCGCGAGAGCATGCTCGACGATCTCCCGCGCACGGACGCCGTCCCCGGCGCGGGCGAGCGCGTACGCGATGTTGAGCCCCACGACCAAGGGTTCCCCCATGATCCTGCGCGCCGCCTCGAGGACTCGCAGGGCGTCGTCAAACCTTTGCATCTCGACGTACGGCCAGGCGCACCACAGCTGACCCGGGCCGAAGTTGCGATCCAGCTCGAGCGCCTTCTCGATCATCGTGGCCGCGGCCTCGAAGTCGCGCATGAAGTAGCGAACCCATCCCAGGGACGTCGAGCTCACGGCGGCGAGCGGATCCAGCTCGATGCAGCGCGCCCCCTGCGCCAGCGCCTCGTCGAAGCGCCCGCGTGACGCCAGCAGGTTCAGGTACCAGAGGTGCCCTTGCGGATACGACGGATTGAGCTCGATCCCTCGGAGGTATTCGCGCTCGGCGGCGTTCCAATCCCAGGAGTGATAGTGCAGCCCGTACGCCAGCGACGTATGAGCCTCGCCGAGGCCGGGATCGAGCTCCTGCGCGCGTCGGGCGGCCGCCATGCCCCTCGGGAACGCCTCGGACGGCGAGCGGTAGCTGTAGTAGCCGAGCACGTTGTGCACGTCTCCGAGGCCGACATTTGCCAGGGCGTACGTCGGGTCCAGGTCGATCGCGTGGCGGAAGTAGTCGCTAGCGTTGAGAAGCGCCTCCTCGGTCCGCCGATTGAGATGGTGCCGGCCGCGCAGGTAAGCCTCGTAGGCCTCTGGATTCACGCGCCGCGCGCCCTCGAGCCGTCCCTTAGCGCGGGGGGTCAGCTTGATCCGGATCTCGGCCGCAATGGCGCGGGCCGCCTCGCTCTGAAGCGTGAGCACGTCGCTCAGATCGCGGTCGAAGCTGTCGGCCCAGAGATGCGTGTCACTGGCAGCGTGAATGAGCTGAGCGTTGATCCGGACGCGCGCTCCGACCCGCACCACCGAGCCTTCGACGATGGCGTCCACTCCGAGTTCGGCGGCGATCTCCGGCAGCGGACGCCGCGCGCCTTTGTAGCGCATGGCCGAAGTGCGCGAGATCACGCGCAAGCCGTCGATCTTGGCGAGGTCCGCGATGAGCGCCTCGGTCATACCGTCGGCGAAGAAATCCTGCGTCGGATCGCCTGACAGATTGTCGAGCGGCAGGACCGCGAGCGAGCGCACCCGCGCCCGCGCACTGCGACTCGGCGTCTTGGTGACGCGGCGTGGAGCCGCGCCGCCGGCCACCGACCGCAGGGCCGTGAGCACGTCGCGAGCCGACGCGGGCCGTTGCGCCGGCTCGCGGTGCATCGCCCCGAGGATCACGGTGTCCAACCCATCCGGCAGCTCGGGGCGCAGCGATCGCGGGGCCGGCGCCGCGCGATTCGCCATCGCGTTCAGCAACTCGAGAGTGTTGCTCGACGGGAACGGATGGCGTCCGGTCGCCAGCTCGTAGAGCACGACGCCGAGGGCGAACACGTCGGATCGGGCGTCCGCCCGCGAACCATTCAACACCTCGGGCGCCAGGTAGGCGAGCGTCCCGACGACTTGCCCCGGCAGCGTGACCGTCACCATCTCCTCGAGGTTCACGGACGGCTTCAGCTCGAGCGCGAGGCCGAAGTCCAGCACCTTGAGACGCCCCTCCGGCGTGACGCGGATGTTCGCCGGCTTGAGGTCCCGGTGCACGATTCCAGTCTCATGAGCGGCGGACATACCTTCGGCGAGCTGAAGCGAGAGGGGCAGGATCTCGGCGACGGGAAGGGGTCCCTCACGCAACCGATCCGCCAGGCTGGCGCCGGGGATCAGCTCCATGACGAGATAGTCCGTGTCCGCCTCGGTGCCGACGTCGAACACCGCGGCGACATTGGGATGACTGAGCCGGCAGAGCGCGACCGCCTCTCCGCGCAGCCTCCGGCGCGCCTCAGCGTCGTGAGCCCCGGCCTCGCGCATCACCTTGATAGCGACTTCGCGTCCGAGCCGAGTGTCGCGGGCACGGTAGACTTCGCCCATGCCGCCGGCGCCGAGCAGCGCAATGACTTCATAGGGTCCGAGCCGCGTGGCGGGAGCTAGATGCATTAAGACAATCTACCTCACGAAGAGCGACTCCTCCCCATGCCGCACTCCCCGCCTCGCCTCCATGAAACCCGAGTCGCCCCGGATTCGTAGCGGCTGGGACGGAGGGTGGACCATGCGCTCGTTCGATGTCCGTTCCATGGCGCTCGCGGGCGCCCTGCTGGTGAGCCTCGTTCCGAGGGCCCCCATGGCCGCGCCGCAGAGCACCCTGGAGGGGGACTGGGAAACGGTCATTGCGTCGCCCAAGAGGCCCTGGATCTTCGTCACGCACTTCAGACGGGTCGGCGACGCGTGGAACGGGACCATGACGGTCGTGGGGTTGGGGGAGTTCCCGCTGCGCGACGTGCGGGCCGAGTCGACGTGGGTCCACTTCAAGTTCCCTCCGGCGCTCGATTCGATGATCTTCCAAGGCACCCTAAACGGAGCAGAAGTCACGGGGCGCGTGGAAGAGGTAGGGCATCCGACCCCCACTCGGCTGAGGCGCTGCGTGTCCCTGCGGGCCCCGTCGAGCCGCCGCGAGGCGTGGGGACAGGATCTCGACTTCGCCGCGACTCACCTCTCGGAATACGACCGGAGCTTTACACCCGGCGCGCGCGAAGCGTTCCAGCGAGCGATCGCCCGGCTCAAGCTCGACCTCTCCCATGACAACGACGCTCAGGTCCTGGTGGCCCTGTCCCGCGCCGTGGCGCTCGGCGGCAACGCCCATACGCGTCTGCGGCTCGACCCCACTCGCCAAGGGAGCTTCGCGACGGAGTTCCCGCTCCGAGTGTGGTGGTTCAGCGACGGGGCCTACGTGGTCAAGGCGGCGCCGCAGTACCGCCGAGCCTTGGGCTCCCGGGTGGTCGCCGTCGAAGGCCGCGATCTGTCCGCGGCCAGGGAAGCCGTGACAGGATTGTTCGCAGGCAATGATGCGTGGGCGGATTACCTGAGCCCGATCTACCTGACATGTCCCGATGTTCTCTACGGGCTGGGGATGACTCGCTCCCGGGGCCGGGCATCGTTCACCTTGGAGGATGCCCGAGGATCGCGGTTCACGCTGCAGGTCAATTCCGAGCCCGTGCACAAGGACGCGGCACCAGCCGAGTCGTGGCAGGAGCTTTCCCCGCTCATGACGACGGGCAAGCCGCCGTGGGTGCCCGCCCTGGCGCACGACCCGAGCCGCGTTCCCCTCTACCTCAGGCACCCGGAGAGGGCGTATTGGTTCGAGTTCCTGCCCGGGGCGGGATTGCTCTACTTTCAGTTCAATCGCTCCGGCGATGACGAGGTGGGGCCGAGCTTTCACGAATTCGCGGACTCGCTCTTGGCGTTCGCCAGGCGACATCCGATTCGCGATGTCGTGGTGGATCTGCGATTCAACAGCGGCGGCAATCTCGAAGTGGCTCGGGCGTTCATGAAGAGCTTGGGGCGGGAGGAGAAACTCAACCGGCGGGGTCATTTGTTCGTGATCGTCGGGCACTGCACCTTCTCCGCCGGTCTTTACCACGCGGCGCAGATGAAGCAATTCACGCGCGCGACGTTCATTGGAGAACCGGTGGGCGATCATCTCGACTACTGGGCCGAAGGCGGCGAGATCCTGCTGCCCAACTCTCGAGCGGCCATCGAGTACTCGAACGGGTTCCATCGGTATTCCGGAAGGGACTATCCCGAGTACCGCCCTTATTACGAAGAGCTTCACGTCTCCACCTTGGCGCCCGACGTTCCGGCACCGCTCCGTTCGACGGACTACTTCTCCGGCCGTGACCCGGCGCTCGAGGCCGTCGCGACGCACTCTCGGAGGCCATGACCCGCGGTGATGGTCCACTTGCTGGACGGCACGTACGAGCTGTTTCGCCACTTCTTCGGGAGCCGGCGCTTTCACAAGGGTAAAGATCTTCCGTGGGCGGCCGTGACGGGCGTGCTGCACACCGTCCTCGAGATGATCGAGACGGGATCCACGCACCTGGGTGTGGCGACCGATCACGTCATCGAATCGTTTCGCAATGAGCTGTGGCCCGACTACAAGACCTCGGACGGTGTCGAGCCCGCGCTGCTCGCGCAGTTCCACCCCCTCGAGGAGGCGCTCACCGCGATGGGCGTGGCGGTGTGGCCGATGGTCGAGCTGGAAGCCGATGACGCCCTCGCGTCCGCCGCGCGCATCGCTGCCGAGCGGGAGGACGTGGCGAAGATCTGCATCTGGACTCCCGACAAGGACCTGGCGCAGTGTGTCCGCGCCGATCGTATCGTGCAGGTCGACCGCAAGAGCAAGAAGATCCGCGACGAGGACGGAGTGCGTGAGCGGTTCGGCGTCTCTCCGACGCAGATTCCCGACTACCTTGCCTTGGTGGGCGATTCCGCGGATGGCTACCCCGGGATTCAAGGGATCGGGCCGGTGGGAGCCGCGCGACTTCTCAATCAGTACAGCCGGATCGAGGACTTCCCCCCCGAGGCGCTGCGCGGCGAGCGCGAACAGGCGCTGCTGTTCAAGACCCTGGCGACCCTTCGGACCGACGCTCCGCTGTTCCAGGACGTGAACGATCTCCGGTGGCGTGGTCCCCAGGCCGGCTTCTCCGCGTGGGCGGAGCGGCTCGGGAATGCCTCGATCCGGGCGCGCGCCGAGCGCGCGCGTGCAACTATCGACTGATGACCAACACCCGATTCGGCGCCACGGCTCCGTCCGGGCCCGGGACGTCGACGCGCTTCAGAAACCGCGCGCCGATCTTCTCGAGCGCCCGCTGGGACCGGATGTTGCTCTCTCCCACGACGAATACCACGCGATCGACGAACCGAAACGCGTGTTCCAGCATGAGCGCCTTCACCTCACGATTGTACGATCCACCCCAATAGGCGCGCTCCAAGAACGTCCATCCGATCTCCACCTCGCGCTCCGCCGTCTTGAGATTGCAATACCTCGAGCTGCCGATGATCCTCCAGGACGCGCGATCGAGGATCGCAAAGGCGCCGCCGGATGCGATGGCCCCGTCGAAGTACCTGCGGAAGACCGTCAGCGTGTATCGATCGGTCTCCGGATGCTGCTCCCAGATCAGCGGATCCCCGGCGGCTTTGAACAAGGCATCGAAGTCGTCCGGCGCGAGGGGGCGCAACTCGACGAGCGTGCCTCGGAGAGTCGGCTGAAGGTCGAACGTGCAGGCATCTCTCACGACAAGCGACCCGCGGCGAGCCGAGCGTCAGAAGGAATAGACCACGTCGAAGAGGGCGGTGGGCTGCGATCGCGCCAATCCTTGCGATTCCTCGAAGACCCGATGGTTCGAGCGATCGACGCGGGCATCCGCGCGCACGAGGAGGCGCGGTGTCAGTCGCAGCTCCGGGGTCACCGTGAACTCGCTGAGCGATTGCGAGACTCCGGTGCGGGCGCCGTCACGGTCATCGAATGTTTCCCCGCGAGCGATCAAAGCGAAGGACGGGACGATCATGAGGCGCACGTATCCCGCCGCCCCGCTCCAGACGGCGTCCTTGCCCGACGGCACCGCGTTGCGATCGGTGCCCCAATCGGCGTTGACGCCCAGCGTCAGTCGACGCCCCACCCTAAGCGTCGCCACCGCATCGAGCAGCGTGCGAGGATCCGAGTCATTCTCGGATCGCTCCGGCCCCCACATGCCATTGAGATAGACCGCAAACCCTTCGGTGGGCGTCAGCGCGACTTGCCCGCCCACCGATTTCGAATGGTTGTTGTCGCGCGCCACGTCCCACCCATTGACCACCATCGCCGTCAGAGCGGCGCGGGGAGAGAGCGCGTACGAGGCTCGCGCACCGACATGGGTGAAGGGAATCGCGAAACCGAAGAGCAGCGATCGCGTGGCATTGTCGTTCCAGCCGTCGTAGCCGTCGATCACTTCATAGCCGAACGGAGTGATGAACTTTCCGAAATCGAGCCGAAGACCGGACCCCGCCGGGGCGATCCAGCTCACGAACGCCTGATGAACGTCGATGTCCTCGGACTCGCCCGTATCATCGCGAAACAACCCGCTCGAGGCGGTGACACGAGGGATCGAGCTGCCGAGCGTGAGATCGACTCGGATGCCGGAGTCGCGCGGCTTCGCCACCGGTTTCTGCGCGACCAGCTCGAAGACGTCGACCTTGAACGTGTTGTCGTCGAAGTCGAAGACGCGAAGCTGATTCGTGCCCGATGCGGGCCGGTTGAAGTTGTAGGAGTAGCTGGCGGAGAGAAAACCGTGAAACGAGACCTCGCCGACCCAGTCGGGCAGCGCCAGTGCGGGTGACGGGGCCGCTCCCGCACTGTCGGCAAGCGCCGCGGCCCCCGCACCGGCCGCGGCGGCGTCATCGGCCATGCAGGGTTGCGGAGCGTACGCCCACGTCCCTCCCACCAGGGCCACGGCGAGAATCGCTGCGTGCGATGCGCGTGAGGGCATCGATCAGGCCATTTCGATGTAGGCCTGCTCACCGTGCAGCGCCGCGTCGAGGCCCATTTGCTCGTGAGCCTGCTCGACCCGCACGGGCGTCACTCGGTCGATCAACCACAGCATGCCGAGCGTGAACGCGAACGCCCACACCGAGGAGCCCACCACCGCGACGCACTGGCGAACGAAGAACGTCGGGTTCCCGGCCAGCAGCCCGTCCGCGCCCGCGGGGTTGTACGCTTTGGTCGCGAACACGCCGAGCAGCACGATGCCGAGGAATCCGCCCACGCCGTGGACACCCCAGACGTCGAGCGCGTCGTCCCACTTGAGCCTGTTCTTGAGCGCTACCGCGTAGAAGCACACGATGCCCGAGGCGATGCCGATCATCACCGCGCTTTGCGGCGAGACATAGCCCGCGGCCGGCGTGATCGTGGCGAGCCCCGCCACGGAGCCGGTGAGCAGGCCGAGGAACTTGGGCTTCCGCGTGGTCGCCCACTCGACCAGCATCCACGCCACGCCGGCAAACGAAGCCGCAAGGTCGGTATTGATGAAGGCTGCAGCCGTGGTCGAGTCGACGCGGAACTCACTCCCCGCGTTGAACCCGTACCAGCCGAACCAAAGCAGGCCCGTCCCGAGCGCGACCAACGGGATGCTGTGCGGTCCCGTATCCTGCACGCGACGGCGTCCGACGTAGATCACGGAGGCGAGGGCCGCCAGCCCCGCGGTGTTGTGCACGACGATGCCGCCGGCGAAATCGAGCACGCCCCACTTCGCCAGCAGACCGTTGCCCCAGATCATGTGGACGAACGGGAAGTAAACCAGCAGCAACCACAGGGTGAGGAAGACGAAATACGCCTTGAAGGTGACGCGGTTTGCAAACGCCCCGGTGATCAGCGCGGGCGTGATGATTGCAAACATCATCTGATAGGCGACGTGGACGATCAGCGGAATGCTGTCGTTGGGCGAGGGCGACATCAGGTTTACGCCGCGCAGGAACGCCATGTCGAGGTTCCCGATCACACCACCCTCGCCTCCCGAGAAGCACAGCGAATAGCCGCAGACGTACCAGACGACGGTGGTCCAGCAGAGGGAGACGAAGCTCTGGATCATGATCGCCAATACGTTCTTTCGGCCCACGAGGCCCCCGTAGAAGAACGCGAGGCCTGGCGTCATGAGCATCACCAGACTGCTGCAGAGCAGCATGAATCCTGTGTTGCCGGTGTCGAGGTGAAGCATTGCGGCTCCTCCTGTGAGTGAGGTCACGATCTCACGAGGCGCTCGTGTTCCTGCCCGTGACGCGCAGTCGACTCGGGTGAGCGGGTGGGTGACGTTCTCGCCTCGCGGCGGCAAGCTCGCAAGGCCAGAGGTTTAATACACTCGCATGACGAGTGCGAGCGGAATTATTGGTGCCGTCGCTCGGGTGGGACCCAGTGCTCGAGGGCGATATAGGTCACGGTGTCCCAGGCGTTGTGAATGCCGATGAACAGCAGGGCAAGGGCGGCGCCGCCGATGACGAAGGACATCGATGCGGGAGAGCGCGCGAGCATGAACGCTGCCGGCAGTAACGACGCATACGCGAACGCCGGAAGAATCGTGTGCGTCAGCCAGTCCTCGAGGACCGGCGCATAGCCTCGTTGGCGTCGTGCGCGCCCCACGACGACCCCGGTGTAGCCGAGGCCCCCCAGGCCCGCGGCGGAGATCGCGAGGCCGGCGCTCGAGACTCTATGCCACGGCGCGCTGAAGATCGCCGCCACGAGCAGGACGACGCAGAAATGAACGACCGTCGGGGTGCCGAAGGCGGCGATCTCCTTGCTGCTGCTTCGTCGGCCCGACTGGGCGACCAATGTGATGACGACGAACTGAAGTCCCGTGAGTGCACCGGCGGAGGACCCGACGATGACGTAGAAGCTCTCCCATGCGGCAAGAGGATTTTCGTGCATGATGGCTCCTTCCAAACGAGAGATCGACGCGCCACTGTGTTCGATGATGGCGACCTTCGCAAGCCTCGCCGGGCCCGTCGACGGGCGTGACATCGTGGTCCCGCTCCCTTAGTCTTCGCCGCCGAGACGAGGCCGACTCGCGGGAAAAACGGGGGCTGACATGAACGACATGAGCGGTACCACGATGGGCACGGATCCTCTCGAGAGCTTCAAGCAGGCACAGAAACAGGGCTGGAAGCACTTCGAACCGCTGGCGATGTTCACCACGCCGTGCGCGGCTCGCCTGGTGCGATTCGCGGGAGTCCAGGCGGGTCAGCGCGTCTTGGATGCCGCGTGCGGCACGGGCGTCGTTGCCATCACCGCCGCAGCTGCCGCGAACGCCAAGGCGACGGGCGCGGACCTGACGCCGGAGCTGCTGAAGGTCGCGCGCGAGAACGCGGAGATCGCCGGTCTCGACATCGATTGGCACGAGGCCGACGTCGAGCGGCTTCCCTTCAACGACCGCCAGTTCGACGTCGTGCTCAGCCAATTTGGGCACATCTTCGCGCCGCGGCCCGACGTGGCGACGGCCGAGCTGCTCCGCGTGCTGAGGCCGGGTGGCACCATCGCTTTTTCGACGTGGCCCCCGGAGCTGCTCATTGGCCGGATGTTCGCGCTCGTTGCGCGGTTCATGCCGCCGCCGCCGCCCGGCGTGTCACCGCCGGGCCAATGGGGCTCCCCCGACATCGTGCGAGAACGGTTGGGTGCCGCGGTGAAGGATCTGACGTTCGACCGCGAACTGATGATGATTCCCGCGCTCACGGTGAGGCATCACCGCTGGTCGACCGAGCGCACGGCGGGGCCGGTGCTCCGGTTGATCGACTCGCTCAAGGACTCCGATCCGGCGAAGCTGACCGAGTTCCGGCGCGAATACGACGCGCTCGTGGCGGAGTACTTCGAGGCCAACGTCGTCCGGCAGTCGTACCTCATGGCTCGGGCGATCAAGAAGTAGGCGAGGCAGGCGGAGGCCGGGCTGGGTCCACGCTGGGCGGCGGACCCGGGGCCACGGCGCGTGCCCTATCGTGATGGAAGCGGGAAACTCGGAGCCCCCGTGTCGGACGGCGACACGAGGGCTCCGAGGTGAATGCGGCCCGCAGGTGCTGAAGATGGCCCGATCGACCCGGTGGCGCCGGTCCGACCACGCCGTCCGGGATTTCGGGCTTCATCCGGACATTGCGCAGGACGCGGGCGAAAACCGTCACGGTCCCGTCAGGGGGCGCGATTCGGGCGGAGCGAGACGACGCGCAACGGACCGGACAGGCGGAGGGGCATGGGATGAAGACTCTGGCCAGGCCGTCCGACAAGGCCGAGATTCTCGAGCGTTTGAGGAGCGTGCGGTTGGAGAGCGTCCCGTGCTGGGGACGGATGTCGGCGCATCAGATGATCTGCCATCTGGCCGATGCGTATCGAATGGCCACCGGCCGGAAGCCCGTGAGCCTTGACACGAGCTGGCTCAAACGGACGATCCTCAAACGGGTCGTCTTGTACGCTCCCGTGCGTTGGCCGCCCGGGATCCTCACGAGCCCCGAGATCGATCAAGAGCTCGGAGGCACGAAGCCGCTCGATTTTGCGGCCGACGTCCTCCAGGTCGAAGAACTGTTGGAGCGTGTGACGGCCGAGTCGACGAGTCTCGACCAGTGGCCCCATCCCTTCTTCGGCAGCATGTCCGGCGCCGATTGGCTCCGCTGGGGTTACCTGCACGCGGATCACCATCTTCGTCAGTTCGGCGCGTAGGTTTGCGCGCGCGAACGCCGGTGTCGGGGTCTGTGCTGGGGAGGGGCCGATCAGCCACGACCCAGGAGCCGCTCTCCTCCGACCTCGCGGAACGCCGTGAGCGCCTGCTGGCGGCCGGCCTCGGCCTCCGCATACAGCTGCTGAAACTCGGGATCTCCTCGAAGCGCGTCGAACGCTCGGCTGCGCGCGAGGGTCTGGGTGGCGAAGTAGCCCTTGTCGACGGCTCGCCTGAGAAGGCGGAGCCCGCGATCGTACACGCCCGCGTCGCAGAACAGCCACGCCTCCTGAAAGATCGCCTCGGGGTCGTCCATGATCCTCAGGGTGCCGAGCGCCAGCCTGCCGGCAAGCATGTCCGGCGGGCGTCGGTCCAGCCAAGCCAACAGGAAATCACTCCAGGTCCGAAACGCCGCAATGCGGGTCGCCTCTCGAAGCTCGATCAACGCCCGGCGCGCCTCGTCTCGGCGGCCCACCAAACCGAGGCCGATGACGCGGATCACGTCGTCGCCCCCGACGACGGCGACGGGGCGTTCGGCGTCCAACAGCCGCTCGATGTCGCCCGTCATCAACAGCGTCTGCTCGAGACTCGTGTGCACGTGCGGGTCCAGCCGGCGCGCCTCGTGATGCGCGGCGATCGATTGCTCGAAGAGGCCGCAGTACCGGCACGCGTGGACGACGCCCGCGAACAGCTCCGGATCGTTGCCGTGACGATTCGCCTGGCCCAGGAGGCGCACGAGGGCCTGGGTTGCGTGGCCGGTGTCCGCCTCCAGGTTCGCGTAGAACTTGTGCGCCATCGACAGCCGAGGGTCGAGCTCGAGGGCGCGGCGCAGCGCCTCCTCGGCGCGCGCGGGCGAATCCTCGGTGCCGTCGATGTACTTTCCGATCACCCAATGGCAGCGGCCCAGCTCGGCCCAGGCCGGGGCAAAGCTGGGATCCAGGTCCAGGCAGCGCTGATAGACGTCGCGCGCGGCGGGAGTCTGCTCGTAATGGCGGGCCAAGGCGTTGGCCCGAAGGTAGAGGCCATAGGCCCCGGCGTCGCGCGGCGCCGCAGGCGTGGGAGAAGCATCGCCGCGAGCCAGGGGCAGGGACAGAGCCTCCACGACCCGCCGGGCGATGTCGTCTTGGAGCCGAAACAAGTCGCCGAGCGACGATTGAACGGTATGCGAAGTGAGCAGCGTTCCAGCCGGCGCCTCGACGAGCTGGGCGGTGGCTCGTAGCTCGTCGCCGGAGCGCAACAGCGTTCCCATCACGACCCGGTCGACGTCCACCTCGGCGGCAAGCGCCTTGAGGTCCGGTGCTTCGCCGCCGAAGCGCGATGCGGTCGCGCTCGAGCGCACGATCAGCGAGCCGAATCTCGAGAGCGACGTGGCGATCGCGTCGGGTAGGCTGAAGGCGAGAAAGTCGGTCTCGGGATCGGCGCGCAAGATGCGGAACGGCAGCACGACGAGGCGCGTCAGCGCCTGGGCCAGGGCCGGGGTCGAGTCGTTCATCGCGCCGGCGACCGCTCGCAGATCGTCGGCCATCGCGTCCGCCGACTCCGGGCGCTCAGAAGCCCGCTTGGACAACGCAAGCCGAATCACGCGATCCACGGCCGCCACGGCCGGGGAGCCGGTCAGCGCCGGAGGTTGTTCATTGAGGGTGGCGTGCAGCACCTCGACGACGTTGCGCCCGCCGAACGCCGGGCGGCCCGCGAGCATCTCGAACAGAATCGCGCCCGTCGCGAACAGATCACTGCGCGCGTCGACGGCCTCGCCCACGATCTGCTCCGGGGCCATGTAGCGTGGGGTGCCCACCGCGATCCCGGGGCGCGTCAGGTGCGAGACGGAGCCGAGCGTCTGCGCCAAGTCGGAGTCGGTCGTCCTGGCCAGGCCGAAGTCCAGGAGCTTCACACCGTGAGGGGTCAAGAACACGTTCGAGGGTTTGAGGTCGCGGTGAATGATCCCGCGGGCGTGCAAGGCGGACAGTGCGGCGAGCATCTCGAGGCCGATGGGCAGCACCTGGGAGACGCTCATCGGGCCGCGCTGCAGGCGCTCGGCCAGCGCTTCGCCCTCCAGCAGCTCCATGGCGATGAACAGCTCGCCCTGGTCCTCTCCGACGTCGTAGAGCTGGCAGACGTTCGGGTGGTTGACGCTCGCGGCCGCTCGAGCCTCTCGCCAGAAGCGCTTTCGCGCTGTTTCGTCGCTGCCGAGCGACGCCATCGTCTTGAGGGCGACCGTGCGCTGCAACCGCTCGTCGCGCGCGGCGTACACGATGCCCATTCCGCCCTGTCCCAGTTTGCCGGTGATCGCGTAGTGCCCGATGCGTGCGGGTAGGTCTGCTCGATCGGGAACGCCGGCGGGATCGGGGCCGGGATGCGGAGGCCGCACCGCCTGCCTCAACCAATGGGAAAGGGCGCGCAGCCGTCCCCCGGATTGCTTGTCGGTCGAGCGTTCAGCCACGGGAGGGCGATCATACACAAAGCCGCTGGCGCGGGAGACCCTCGCCCGCGCCCAACGTCGCCGCTCGTTCTAGCTCGTGGTGACCCTCTTCCCGAAGCCCGCTTCGAGCGGGATCCACAGGGCGACGATGAAGCTGGGGATGGTCGCGAAGATCACCACCGAGAAGAAGTGGCGGTAGCCGATGTGGTCCTGCAGCCAGCCGCTCCACATTCCCGGCAGCATCATGCCCAGCGCCATGAAGCCGGTGCAGATCGCGTAGTGCGCGGTCTGATGCTTGCCGCGAGACAGGTAGATCATGTACATCAGATACGCGGTGAAGCCGAAGCCGTACCCGAACTGCTCCACGGCCACCCCGAGCTGGATCAACGGCAGGTTGTGCGGCTGAGCGTAGGCGAGATAGATAAACACCGCGTCCGGCAGGTGAATCGCGAGCATCATGGGCCACAGCCACTTCGTGAGGCCATGGCGTGAGATCGCCCACCCACCCAGGATTCCGCCGAGGGTGAGCGCGATGATGCCCACGGTGCCGTAGATGAAACCGACCTGCGTCGTGCTGAGCGCGAGCCCACCTTTGTCCCGTCCATCCAGCAGGAACGGAGCCGCCATCTTGACGAGCTGAGCCTCGCCGAGGCGGTAGAGCAATAGGAACAGCATCACCAGGGTGATTCGCGGCCTGCGGAAGAACGATTCGAACGTGCCGAGAAACTCGCGGACGAAGTGTGGGATCTGATGGACGTCGCCCGGCCGGTCGATCTCCGGGCGCGGCAGGACGAAGCGGTGCCAGAGGCCGAACCCGAGGAACGCGACGGCCAGCACTCCCATCACGACCGTCCATGCGAAATGCGGATTCCCCGTGCGGGTCTGCAGTACCCCCGCCAGCATGACGAGCAGGCCCTGCCCCGCGATCGTGGCGATGCGGTAGAACATCGTCCGGACGCCGACGAAAAAGGCTTGCTGCTTCTCGGTCGTCGCGAGCAGGTAGAACCCGTCCGCCGCGATGTCGTGGGTGGCGGAGTCGAATGCGAGGAGCCAGAGGAACGCGAGCGTCCACTGGAAGAAGTGCGGCAGGGGAATCGTCAGCGCCACGCCCGCGAGCCCCCCGCCGACCAGGAGCTGCATCACCCAGATCCAGCGTCGCCGCGTTCCGACAATGTCCACGACCGGCGACCACAACGGCTTCACCACCCAGGGCAGGTAGAGCCAGCTCGTGTACAGGGCGATGTCCGTGTTCGAGATGCCGAAGCCCTTGTACATGATGACGGAGACGGTCATCACGACGACGTAGGGCAGGCCCTCGGCGAGGTAGAGCGAGGGAATCCACGCCCACGGACTTCTCGCGTCGAATCGTTCGTCGGACGCGCGGACCGCCGGGCTGCGAAGCGCGTGCATAGGCCTCCCGTGTAGCATGGGCCGCGACCGCTGGCAAGGGGGTCGCTCTCTCCGGGCGCGCCGTGGGGAGCCTCGACGCGCGCACCCGGGTTATCGGAAGCTCGGTCGCGTCCCATCGGGGATTTCTGGCGCGGCGGGTCGCGCCCGGCTTTGGCCTACCGGTTGCCAATCCCCCGCACGACGCGTTCGAGCACGCTCGCGAACTCGTGGCCGTTGTACCGTACGATCGCTCGACCCTTGGGAATCTCCGGTCGACTGTGACGGGTACGGGCGGCCTGGCGGCCGAGTTGCGGTTCGAGGCGCCGACCACCGCGGCGGGCACACCCTGGCCGATGCCCGAACGGAGAGGTCGGACGGCTCGACCGCGATTCGCGTGATGGTGCCCCCACGAATCGCCGATGACTGGTGCGGCCGCAGCGCGACCGTTCGGGCGCATGTCGGGCTTCGACGGACGCCCCCACCCCCGTCCTCATGGCCGATTCTGCGCGCCGAGTGTTCACTCTTCGGAGGAGGCTGGCCGTGCCGATCTTTCTGAGAGACCACTGGAAGGAGTGGGCCCGCGATTGGGGCCTCGCGCATTACCCCGAGAAGGGTTGGATCCATCGCACCGAGCATGTGGTGGGGGAGCGCAAAGGTCTGTTGATTCGAGTCGGATGGGGAACCGACCAGAGTCCCGGGCTCATCGCGTGCATCCGATTCCCTCGCGTCGCAGATCCGGGACGGCTTTGCCAAGCGCTGATCGACGACGCGACGCTCGACACGTTGCCCGGCAAGGGTTCCGCGCGCCGCAAGATGGCCGTCGAGAGCGGCGCCAAGAAGACGGTGCGGATCGGCAAGCCGCCCGAATTCACGCTCACCGACAACGCTCTCGTTTGGCGACGAGTGTTTCCTTGGTCGGCTCCGAAGCCGCCTCACGTGCAGTCCTGGGTCGACACGCTGATCGCCGCCGTCGCGCGAGCGACTCCCACGTTCGACGGCCGCTGCGAAACGTGCGCCACCGGCGCCGTTCGACCCTACGTTTTGGTCGATGGCCTTCCCACGTTCATGTGCGCCACGTGCCAGCAGCGCCTGAAGGCGGAGGGCGACATGGCCGACCGCACCTACGACATGATCGAAGTGCGCCACGTCCCCGGCGCCGCTCTCGGCGTCGCGGCCGCGTTCCTTGGTGCCGTCGGGTGGGCGGTGGTCGGCGCGCTGACCCAGCGCATCTTCGCCGCCGCGGCGATCGGCATCGGCGCACTCGTCGCCTGGGCTTATCGACTTGGGGCGGGGCGCGTGGACGCTGCCGGCCGCGTGATCGCCGCGTGCCTCACGCTGATCAGCGTGGTCCTGGGCGAGGTCCTGCTGTGCACCTGGTGGGTCATGCGGGCGCACCCAGGAATAGGCTTCAATCTCGACGTCGGCTGGCTCGTCTACTTGAACGTCTGGTCCAAGAGCCCGGGGCAAGAGCTGATCACGCTCGTATTCGGGCTCGTCGGCGCGTGGGTTGCAAGCAAGGCGCTTCAGCGACCGAAGCTTCGGGCGAACGTCGAGAGGGCGGGCGGTCCGGGGGGCGACGAGAGGCGCGCGGCCTAGCCCGAAGCGGCCGCCAGCGTGAAGCTCGAACACGATGCCGCTCCTCGGGACCTTCGCGCCTAGCGCACCCGTTGCCTACCGAGGCGTCCAGTTCATCGTGGCCAGGAAGAGTCCGTCGTGCCAGCCGATGTGGTAGGCGAGCCAGACACCGGACACGAGCGATAGCGCACCGGTCGAAACGCGGATCATGCGGCCTGCCCCGCCCCAGCGACGCGTCGCGGTTGCGACCGGCACCGCGAATCCGGTGGTGATGAGCGCCATGCCCAACAGCGTTCCGAGCCCGAAGACCAGCAGGTAGCCGCAGGCCCAGCGCGGATCACGCACCGCGGCGAGCACGAGCAACGCCACGGCGGCGCTGCCGGCCAGTCCGTGGACGAGGCCCACCAGGAATGCGCGACGAGCGGGTGGCCGTCCGGCGCCGGAGTCGAACCCAGGATGATCGTGCCGAGGCGACTTCAGGTTGAGCAGCCCGACCACGACCAACGCGAGCGCGACGCAGAATTCCATCGTCAACCCCAGGCGCGGCGGCATGGCCCAGTTGAACAGGATGATCGCGCTCGCGACGGCGAACAGCGTGAGCGTATGACCGAGCCCCCAGACGATGCCGAGGAGCGTCGCCGGCAAGACGCGGCGGGTGCGCGCGACGATGGCCGTGACCGCAACGACGTGATCGGGATCGGCTGCGTGCCGCAAGCCCAGCAAGAGACCCAAACCGAGAAGGGCGAGTGGCTTCATCGAACGCGGTTTCCTTTCCCAAAGTGGATCTGGGTCAGCGGACTCTCCGAGGCGGACTCGCGGAGGCCGAAAATAGACGAACGCTCGCCGTTCCGCCAGGCGAAACCGCGGCGTGCTGGCGTACCCGTCCGTCCACCGAGGTTTATCGCGCGGAGTGGCCGATCGGGGTTGCCGTTGAAATAGTTGCTTGCATTTCAACATTCATGTGGCTATTGTCCTCGCATGACGGCTCCCCGAACGGCGATCCTTTCGCGGCTGGACCAGATGGTCGTCCTGTCGTCGCCCCTTCGCCAGGAGTTGCTCGACGTATTGGCGCGGATGGGTGCGGTGTCCCTCGCCGAGATCGGGGCGGTGCTCGGCCGGCCTGCCGACGGGCTCTACTACCACGTCCGCTTGCTCCAGCAATCCGGCCTCGTGAAGTCGGCGGGCCATCGAATTCGGCAGGGGCGCAAGGAGGCCCTCTTCCGCGCGGCGGCGTCGGAATTTGTCCTTCGTTATGCGTCGGCTCCTTCAACGCACGCGCGTGCGGTGAACTCGATCGTCGGCGCCATGTTGCGACTCGGCTTACGCGATTTTCGACGCGCGTTGGCGAGCCGCGAAAACCGGTTCGAGGGCCCGCAACGGGACCTATGGGCGTTGAGAATCACCGGCTGGCTGCTGCCCGCACACGTGCTCCGGGTCAACCGTCTGATCCGGCGTCTTGCGAAGGCCACGTCCCACATCGAGCCCAAGGGTCGGCTCTACGGTGTGACCGTCCTGCTCACACCCCTCGACCATCGTGCGAACAAGACCGGGCGTCGCACGAGAGGATCGGCCCGATGACGACGGCATGGATCATGGCCCTGGCTTTCACGGTACCCCGCGCGTGGGCAACCCCGGACACTGCATTTCTGACGTACGAATCGGGGGCGCTGGTCGGTGCCAATTGGATTCAGCGTAGGGGCCAGTACGTTCGGCTCCTGAGCGTGCTCATGCAGTCGGCCGTTCGTGATTCCAGAATCGAATTGGGCGACGGCGGAACCGAGGTTCACAGCTCCACCCAGACTGCGAACGCGGGACAAGATGCTGGCGAACCGGTCGAGCGCGCGATCGGCGACGGCATGATCTTCTGGTCGGACCAGATTCCAGGTTCGTTGGAGCAGGCCGTTCTACGAGCGAAAGCCCTGGGCACCCGCGAGTCGCGAATCACGGCTTCTTCCCTGTGTCGCGACACGCGCATCACGGTCTCGGTCGAGCGCACGGACTCGACCGATTGGGTCGTGACTTGTAACCACAAGCGTTACGAGGTGTTCACGAGTGCCGACGGCCACCTGCTGAGTGCGACCCTGCCTGAGTTCGGCGTGACGATCGAACGGCACGTGAATTTCAAACCCGAGGCGTACCCGCTGTGGCCTCCACGTGCCGCGGCGCCGGGAGCCCGGTACCGAGCCGAGGAGATCCGGATCGAGGCGCCGGAGGGACACGTCCTGGCCGGTACGCTCACCACGCCACCCGGGCTTGGGCCCTTTCCTGCCGCGGTCTTGATCACGGGCCTTTCGGCGAACAACCGAAACAACGGCGAGCCGCCGTGGATGCCGCTGCGCGACATCGCCGACGCGCTGTCGCGCCACGGCGTCGCGGTGCTGCGCGTGGACGATCGCGGCGTTGCGGAGTCCACGGGCGATCGAGCGTCCTCAACCACCTTCGACGAGGCAAATGACGTGCGCACCGAGGTCCGATGGCTCCGATCGCGCCGCGGAGTCGACCCGCGGCGGATCGCGCTCGTCGGCTATAGCGAAGGCGGCCTCATCGCGCCGATGGTCGCCGCTACGGATTCAACGATCGCGTGCATCGTCACGCTCGCAGGTCCGGGGTTGCCCGGGCCGGACATCGCCCGCTACCAGATCGAGGCCGCTGTGGTCCGTGATTCCTCGATCGCACCTACATCGCGGGAAGCGGAGATCCAACGCCAGCTCTCGGATTCACTCACCGCTCGGGAGCGGAGCTACTTGAGCATCGATCCGCTCGCCTACGCGCGGCGGGTTCGCTGCCCGGCGCTCATTCTTCAGGGCGGAACGGATCTGCACGTTCCCCCACGCTCTGCCGAACGACTCGCGTGGGCCATGCGCGCGGCGGGCAACGGCGACGTGTCGGTTCGCGTCTTTGCCGGGCTCAGTCACTCGTTCCTCCCCGATCCCATCGGGTTGAACAGCGGCTGGGCCGCTCTGCCGGGATTCATGACGAGTCCGCAGGTCCTGCGAGCGATCACGGACTGGACCACCGCTCATCTCGGCGATGTTCGCGCTGGAGCGTCCCTCTCTCGAGGCCGACAGTGACCCTACCCCCCCTGCGCGCCGGGGCGGGCCAACAACGCGGCCTACGGTACGGCTCGTGACGTTGACCGAGCCCGAACGCTGGACGACAATCGATCTTGGCCGGGCGTCCTTTGCGGAGGACTCCCCATGAAAACGGCTTCGCTCGTCGCGGTCGCATGGGCTGCGTGCGCGGGCGTGGTCGCCCACCCCGTCCGCGCAGGTCAAGGCTCCGACTTCATCCTTCAATGGGGCAGCGCGGGCAGCGCGTCCGGGCAGTTCGCCTCGGCCCACCATCTTGCCGTCTCGCCCGCCGGCGACGTCTACGTCGGAGACTTGCTCAACCATCGCATCCAGCGATTCACGTCGAGCGGGGGCTTCGTCACCCAGTGGTCCAGCAGTCACGAGTTGGATGGTGTCGCGGTGGCGCCCGACGAGACGATCTATGCGGTTGGGGGCAATCAGGTCACACATTACACCGCGATGGGGGGCCTCTTGTCGGCGTGGGGATTGCCCGGATCCGGGAACGGCCAGTTCAACGAGGCGCTCGACGTCGCCGTCGACGCGGACGGGTTCGTCTACGTCGGAGACTGGCTCAATCATCGCATTCAGAAGTTCACGGCGGCCGGCGCGTTCGTGACCCTGTGGGGCAGCCAGGGAACGGGTGACGGCCAGTTCGAGCTGCCGTTCGGGGTCGTGGCTGAGCCGGGTGGAACGATCCTGGTCTCGGATCTCGTGCGCGCGCGGATCCAGCGCTTCAGCTCGAGTGGCGACTTCTTGACGGGATGGGGCTCAGCGGGAAGCGGACCGGGGCAGCTCAACAGTCCCGGACGCCCGTGCATCGACGCGTCGGGACACGTCGTCGTTCCCGACCAAGGCAACCACCGAATCGTCGTGTTCCTCGCCGACGGCACCTACGTCACCGATTGGGGCTCGTTTGGGACGGCCCCCGGCCAGTTCAACCACCCCACCTGCGTCGGTGCCGACTCGGCCGGCGAACTGTACGTCATGGACCTGGACAACGCGCGGATTCAGAAGTTCGCGGCGCTGACGACCGCAACGAAACACGCGACCTGGGGCAGTTTGAAGTCGCGGTTTCGGTAGCCCGCCCCGGATCCCGCTTCGCCCCATGCGGTGTCGACGGCCGGCTCCGAGGCGCCCGAGCTAACGCGCCTTTCGCGCTTCCAGCCGAGCGAGCACCTTGCCGCTATCGTCCATCAACACGAGCATCCGGCCGAGGATTCGGTACCGCCGCGTTCCCCCGAGTGCGCGCAGGAAGGAAGCCTCGAGGTCCACCGAAGGGCAGGCCATCCGGGTGGAGACCAGGGGACCCACGCGCAGCGTGCCATCGCTTGCCACGAAGCTTCCCCCGATTCGGTTGCAACCTCCTGAGCCGGTCACGCGTCGCGAGCCCGAATCGAACTCGACCCAGGGTTCGCGCGATTGCCCGGATACGGCGACGACCCGGTCACCCACGCGCACGAGGCGCCAGCGGCTGTTCTCGAGCTCGGTTCCCGAGGCGCTGCCTTCACAGCGCTCACCCGGCATCGCGCGCCCGAACTTCTCCACCACCAGCGTCGACACGTTGCCGGCGCCTTCGGTTCTCGCCCGTTCCTCGATGCGACCGTTCAGCGACACCATCAATTCGGCGCCCGGCGCCACACGCCGCGACGTGTAGGCGCGTTCCAATGCGCGATAGTCGCCGGTCATCGCCACCGGCCACTGGAGGCCCGAGCGGCAGTCACGGAAGCGCGCGGCATCGGCGACGTATCGGAACATGCCCGTGAGCCTCACGCGCGGCTCCAACCCCTCGACCCCCCCGCTGCGCCTCAGCTCGTCGGGCAGGTTCGAATCGATCGGATTGCCCTGGACGTCGAGCTTTCGAAGGGTGCGCTTGTCCTTGACGGCCCAATGCGCGATGGCCTGCCTGCCGCCGTCGAGGTCGAGGGTGCCGCCGTCCCCCGACAACGACCACGCTCCGACCTCGTAGTAACTGTCGTCGTGGCCGTCGCGCAAATAGGTCATTCGCTGCATGTACGCGCCGCCCGGCAGCAGGTTGATCTGGTAGCGAATCCCGGCGCAATCGGGGCACGGCAAGAGGCCGGTGAAAGTTGCGGGGAGAGATCCCAGCGTTCGATCGCGCCGATCCCCGGCGCCCCGGTGTTGCCCCCCGCCTTCGGCGGCGCCGCGCATCAGGATCGCCTTCCCGTCGGCGTGGGCGTGACCCTGGGTGGCGGCAAGTGCCGGGGCCTCCTCGCACGCCAGGGCAGTGACGGCGAGCACCAGGAACACCGAGTGCGACGATCGCGCGGCGCGTGGAATCATTTAACACTCCTTCGACTAGGGGGTGGAACCAAGTCTCCATGCCGGCCCTCACTGTAGCGGCTCTACCCTTTCGACTGCAGCGGGCCTTTTGTCCGGTCCCGGAAGCAAGGTCGCGACGCCTTGTGCTAGGCTCTCGCCTCCCCTCTCGAGAGTCGGGTGCCACCTCTGGCCGCGAGGCGAAGGCATGAGCAGGGCTGCGAGTTGGTACGCATGGTTCATCGGCGTGCTCGCCGCATTCGTCCTTCCAGGGCAAGCATGCGGTGAGCCGGCGCACGTCGGGACCGTGGTGGACGGCGCCTCGGTCTATACCGACAGTGTGCGGAGCGCGTTCGAGCGCGAGATCACCTCCTACTTCGGCGGCGGACAGGAAGTCGACTTCCCCGAGCGCCTAGCGCTGGCGGCGGACTGGACCCCTCAGGGAGCGACCGCGGCGATCGATCAACTCCTTGCCCGCAAGGACGTCGACGTGATCATTGCCCTCGGCCCCGTCGGGTCCAACGTCCTGGCCCATCATCGACCGGTCACGAAGCCGGCGGTCGCGGCGCTGATCGTCGACGCATCCCTCCAGAGGCTCCCGCTCCAGCACGGCACGAGCGGGGCCAAGAACTTGAACTACGTCAACGTGGCCTATTCGGCGTTACGAACGCTGCAGCTGTTCCACGAGCTGGTCCCCTTCCACAAGCTGGCGGTGCTCATCCGCCCCGGACCGCTCGAGGAAATCCCCGACCTTCGCATACGAGCGCTGACGGTCGCCGAGTCGTTGGGCGTTTCGGTCACGTTCGTTCCGGTGACGACTTCGGCTGCGAACGCCCTTGCGGCGATCCCTGCCGATGCGGACGCCGCCTACCTCGGGCCGACGGAGCAGCTCGGCGAGAGCGGTCTCGATTCTCTGATCTCGGGACTCAACGTGCGGCGTCTGCCGACGTTCTCGTTCACCGGCCGGAGCGAAGTCGAGCGCGGGACGCTCGCGTCCTATGCGCCGAAAGACGACCTGGTGCGGCGGGCGCGCCGCGTCGCCGGCAACCTCCAGCGGATCCTGAACGGCGAGGACGCGGGCTCGCTCCCGGTGGATCTCGCCTCGATCCCTCAGCTCACGCTGAACATGGCGACGGCGCGGGCGATCGGCTATTCGCCCACTTGGGTCACGCTGACCGAGGCGGAGCTGATCCATGCGCAAGCCCCGGCCTCCGGTCCCACGTGGTCCCTAGCCGGCGTGGCGCGCGAAGCCCTGCTCGTCAATTTGAGCCTCCAAGCCTCGGACCGCACGGTGGCCTCGGGGCGGCGGGACGTGGCGATCGCATTGGGCAACTTGCTGCCTCAGGTCAATGCCCAGGCGACCGGAACGGCAATCCGCAAGGAAACCGCGGCAGCGAGCCTGGGCCAGCAGCCGGAGCGGGAAACGCAGGGTCAGTTCGGACTGTCCCTCCCGCTGATTTCGGATCGGAAGTGGGCCAGCCTGGCGATCGAGAGGGATCAGCAAGCGGGGCACGAGTCCGACCGCCGCAGCACTCGGCTCGATGCCGTGTATCTAACGACGACCGCGTACCTGGACGTTCTCCGCGCCAAGGCGATTGCGAACGTCGAGCGCGAGAATCTGAGGAAGACCCGCACGAACCTCGAGCTGGCGCAGCTTCGCGAACGCACGGGAGCGGCGAGCCGCGCCGACGTCTACCGCTGGCAAGCCGAGCTGGCTCAAGGGAGGCGCCGCGTCCTCGACACCGACGCGAACGTCGAGATCGCGTCGCTGCAATTCAACCGCCTGCTGAATCGGCCCTTGGAGGAGCCGTTTCAGACGGAAGACGCGACGGTGTTCGACCCGGCGTTGATCACGAGCGAGCCACGGTTGCTCGACTACTTCGAGACGCCCCAGACGTTTCGCGTGTTTCGCGACTTCATGGTGTCCGAGGGTCGCGCCGCGTCGCCGAGCCTCCGAGCACTCGACGCCGCCATCGCCGCCGCCCGTCGCACCGCGACCGCGTCACGACGCTCGTTCTGGCTGCCGACGGTTTCTCTGGACGGGGCGCTGAGCGACGTGTTCTCGCGCGACGGCGCGGGGAGCTCGCCCCCCGCGTTCGGTCCCGTGGCCATTCCCCGCGCGCCCGACGCCACCTGGAGCCTGCGCGTGCAAGGATCGCTGCCGATCTTCGATGGGTTCGTTCGGAACGCCCAGCTCCAGCAGTCCAACATCGAGATCGAACGCCTGACGCTGGAACGCAAGTCGGCGGACCTGTCGGTTTCGCAGCAGATCCGCGCGGCGCTGCAACAGGCGGGATCGTCGTGGTCCGGCATCGAGCAGGCCCGATTGGCGGCGACGGCAAGCCGCAGCAACCTTGATCTCGTCACCGACGCCTATACGCGCGGCACCACGTCGATCATCACGCTGCTCGACGCGCAGCAGTCGGCGCTGTCCGCCGACGAGTCCGCGGCCAACGCGGTCTATGATTTTCTCGTCGACCTCATGGGGGTCGAGCGAGCCATCGGACAGTTCGGATTCTTTCGCACCCCGGGAGAGCGCGAGGCGCTGTTCCGGCGGATGGACGACTTCTACCGGGCCGCCGGCGTGGCTCCGAGCCGCTAGCGACTCTCTTGGGCACCCATTGAGGAGGGACGCCGCTCGTGCGCACGATCATCCTCGCAGCACTCGCGCTCGCCGTTTTCGGCTGCCAGCACAAGGTGTCCCAGACACCCCCGCTGCCGGTGACCGTGCAAGCGGTCGCTGGTGGCTCGGGTGAATCGGGAACCCGCTATACGGCCAGCATTCGCCCCCGCGAGCAGGTCGACCTGGCGTTCAAGGTCGGCGGGTTCATCGACCAGATCCTCCAGGTCCGCGGCGTCGACGGCCGCCCCCGAAACGTCCAAGACGGCGACTACGTCCATCGCGGCATCGTGCTGGCCCGCGTGCGCGACCGCGAGCACGTCGACGCGTTGTCCCAGGCGAAGGCGTCGCTGTCCCGCGCGAAGGCGGACTTCGACCGGGTGTCCCAGCTCTATGAGAATCGGTCCGTCTCCAAGGCCGACTACGACGCCGCGTACGCCAACTACACCGCCACCCGCGCGCAGGAGGATCAGGCCACCCAATCGGTGGCGGATTGTTCGCTGCGCGCACCGCTCGACGGCCACGTGCTCAAGCGATCGGTCGAGGTCGGTACACTGGTGGCTGCAGGAACTCCGGCGTTTTCGATGGGGGACCTGCGGTCCGTCGAGGTCGTGTTCGGCGTTCCGGACGTTCAAGTCGGAGCCATGAAAATGGGCGCGACGCAGTCGGTCAACGTCGAGGCAGTGCCCGGGCAGGTGTTTCACGGCCAGATCACCCGCGTCGCGCACGCGGCGGATCCATCGAGTCGCGTGTTCGAGGTCGAGGTGACGATCCCCAACCCGGACGGCCGCTTGAAGTCGGGGATGATCGCCTGGCTACAGGTCGCTGGCGCTCCGGCGGTTACGGGAGCGTTCGTTCCCCTCAACGCGGTCGTGCGGCCTCCGGGTGAAGCCACGGGCTACGCGGTGTTCGTCGTCGAGGAGCGGGGTGGGCGCGAGCTTGCGCGCCTGCGCCGAGTTCAGCTCGGCGATATTCGCGGCGATCTGATTGCGGTCGCCTCGGGGCTCCGGGGCGGCGAGCGCGTGATCGTCCGCGGCGCCACGCTTGCCGTGGACTCTCAGGAAATCAGCATCATCCCCTGACCCTGGGAGGCCGCCCATGCCGCACCGCTCGGACGACTGGCTGATCCGGAACAAGCACAACACGTCGCGATTCTTCACCGAGAACCCGCACGTGGCGTGGATGGTTCTGGGCGCGACCGTATTGCTCGGGGTGTTCGGGTACATGCGGATGCCGCAGCGCAAGGATCCGGACATCCCGATCAAGGTGGCGCTAGCGACCTGCGCGTGGCCGGGCGTCGAGGCCGCCAGGGTCGAGCAGCTCGTCACTCGCCGGATCGAGGAGACCGTCGCGCAGAACGTCCGCGTCAAGGAGATCAAGTCGACGACCCGGCTCGGGGTCACGTTCGTCACGGTGATTCTCAAGGACGAAACGAAGGACCCGGCGATGGAATTCGACGACATCAAGCTGCGGCTCGACGGGGTCACCGACCTGCCTCAAGGTGCGGGCCCGATCAATTTCATTCGAGACTTCGGCCAGACCGCGGCGCTGATGCTGACCGTCGCGAGCCCCAAGGTGGGCGACGTCGCTCTCGACGTCAAGGCGCGGGCGATTGCGGACAGCATCCGACGCGTGCGTGCCCAGGCGGTCGGGGGAGGGCCGCGGGCGACGCTCGCCTTCGTCGTACCGACGGCGATCATGAGCCGGGAGCTCACCCAATACGTCGACCTGTTCATTGCAACGGCTGGCGCGGACGGCACGTTGCGCGACGCCCGGACCATCTGGGGGCAGGGGTTCGCGTGCATCGACGGATCCACGACCCTTGGCGACAGCGCGCTCCTGGCCTACACGCAGGCGTTCGTCGAGCGTGAACTGCGCGTGTCCGAGATCCATCCCGACGCCTGGCCCGCGATCGTCATCCGCGACGTCGCGGATGCCGAGGCCCGCCTCAAGGCCGGTGCCGGGGACAAGTACTCGTACCGGGAGTTGGAGGAGTTCACGGACGTCATCCGCCGAACGCTCCAGGCGGTCCCGATCGTCACCAAGGTGACCCGCAACGGCCTGCTCGACGAACAGATTCTGCTCACGTTCTCGCAGGATCGCATGGCCGCTTACGGGGTTCCGGTGAGTCGCCTCAAGGACCTGGTGAGCGCTCGCAACATTCCGGTCGCAGGCGGCACCGTAGAGAGTCAGGGCAAGACGGTCGCCATCGCCCCCAGCGGCGAGTTCCAGAACGAGCGTGAGGTGGGCGGCATGATCGTCGGCACGTCCACTGCGGGGGCGCCGCTGTACTTGAGGGACCTTGTCGACGTCCACCGCGTATACAAGAGCCCGCCGAGCTACTTGAACTACCTGTCGTGGCGCGACCGCGACGGGCGTTGGCAGCGCGGCCGCGCGGTGACGCTGTCGGTGGAGATGAGGTCCGGCGCCAAGATCGGCGCGTTCGGTACGGCCGTCGACGCGGCGCTCGCGCAAGTGCGCGACCGCCTGCCCGAGGACCTCATCCTGGCGCGGACGTCCGATCAACCGCGGCAGGTTCGGGAGAGCATCGAGCTGTTCATGAGCAGCCTCATCGAAGCGATCGTGCTCGTCGTGCTGGTGGCGCTCGTCGGGTTCTGGGAATGGCGCTCGGCGGCGCTGATGGCGCTGTCGATTCCCCTCACGCTCGCGATGACCTTTGGGATGATGGCCGCAGTGGGAATCGACCTGCAACAGGTGTCGATTGCCTCGTTGATCATCGCGCTCGGCTTGCTCGTGGACGATCCCGTGGTGGCCGGGGACGCGATCAAACGGCAGCTCCAGGCCGGGCAACCGTCGATCATCGCCGCATGGCTCGGCCCCACGAAACTCGCGACCGCCATCCTGTACGCCACCGTCACGAACATCGTCGCCTACCTGCCGTTCCTGATGCTGTCGGGCAACACGGGCCTGTTCATCGTCTCGCTGCCGATCGTGCTGACGTGCTCGCTGGTGTCCTCGCGGCTCGTGTCGATGACGTTCATCCCGCTGCTCGGGTACTACTTGCTGCGTCCGAGCAAGAAGCCCGAGGTCCCGCTCCACGAGCGTCGGACGAAGGGATTTGCCGGCTGGTACTACCGCATCGGGCGATCGGCGATCGAGCATCGCAAGCAGGTCCTCGTCGGGTCGTTCGCATTCCTGGCGCTCGGCCTCGTCATCGGCGGGCTGCTCAAGCCCCAGTTCTTTCCGAAGGACCTTCAATACCTTTCGACCGTCGACGTCTGGCTGCCGGAGGACGCGGCGCTGACGGCGACCCATCAAGCCGTGGATCGGACGGAGGATCTCATCCGCAAGGTCGGCGCCGAGATGGAACGGAATCACAAGGGAGGAGAGCACGGCGGACCGGTCATCAAGTCGCTGACGATATTCGTCGGCGGAGGTGGTCCGAGGTTTTGGAGCTCCATGAATCCCGAGCCGAAGCAGGCGAACTACGCTCAGATCATCGTGGAGACGTACGACAAGCACTCCACGCGGCACCTCGTCGACGCGTTGCAGCCGGTTCTCTCGTCGCAGGTCCCGGGCGCGCGCGTCACGTCCAAAGAGCTCGAGACCGGCGAGGCGGTCGGCACCCCGGTCGCGCTGCGAATCGTCGGCGACGACGTGCCGACGCTGCGCCACTTGGCCGAGCGCTTGAAAGGCGTGTTCAGGTCCATTCCGATCGCGACCGATGTGCAGGACGACTGGGGAGCCGAGAGCTTCGCGGTGAACCTTCAGGTCGACCCCGATCGCGCGCAGCTCGCGGGAGTCTCCAACGTCGACGTTCAGGTTTCCACGGCTTCCGCGCTCAACGGCTACGACGTGGGCGTGCTGCGAGAGATGAATCGCCAGATTCCGATCGTCGCCCGGCTGCGGATGGAAGAGCGGGCTCGCTTGGGCGACCTGCAGAACCTGTACATTTACTCGTCCAAGGGCACGCAGAAGGTTCCGCTGCGGCAGATCTCCTCGCTCACCTCGACGATGCAACCCGCGAAGATGAACCGCCGGAACCAGTTTCGCACGATCACGGTTTCATGCTCTCCGGTGCGCGGACGACTGGCCTCCGAAGTGCTCCGGGCGGCACTCCCCAAGGTGCGCGAGCTGCAGCGCGACCTTCCCCCCGGTTTCGAAATGCAGATCGCCGGTGAAGCGGAGAAGCAGAAGGATTCATTCAAAGAACTCGCGATGGTGATGGGGATCTCGATCCTGCTCATCTACATCGCGCTCGTCATGCAGTTCAAGAACACGGTGAAGCCGCTGCTGGTGTTCGCGGCGATTCCCTACGGGATGGTGGGCGCCCTCGCCGCGCTGTGGGTCATGGGCATGCCGTTCGGGTTCATGGCGTTCCTCGGTATCGTGAGCCTGGTCGGGGTCATCGTCAGCCATGTCATCGTGTTGTTCGACTTCATCGAGGAAGCTCACGAACGCGGCGAGTCGTTCATCGAGGCGCTGCTCGACGCCGGGATCGTGCGGCTGCGACCCGTGCTCATCACGGTCGGTGCGACCGTCCTCGCGCTGTTCCCGCTCGCCCTGCACGGCGGGCCGTTGTGGGAGCCGTTGTGCTACGCGCAAATCGGCGGGTTGTTGGTGGCCACGTTCATTACCTTGCTCCTCGTCCCCGTGCTGTACGCGATCTTCGTTCTCGACTTGAAGATCGTCCGCTGGGAGCCGCCTGCGAGGCACGACGAATCGGAAGCCACCCTCGAGCACGCTCCCACACGGAGCTGAATCGCGCCGTACGGATGTTCCGCTACCCGGTCGCAATGCGAGCCGCAGTGCTTACCACTGCCGACCAAGGCGGGAACGTCGTCAGGCCACGGCGACCTTCACGCAATGGATCGGCGGGAGCGAATCGAACAAGCAGTCCCAGTCCTCGCCGCCGTCTCGTCCGATCCACACCTGGCCCGTCGTCGTCCCGAAGTACAGCGCCGGCGACTTGAGCTCGTCGATGTCCATCGCGTCGCGCTGGACCGTGAAGTAGCTCTGCTTCTTCGGTAGTCCCCGGGCGAGCCGGCGCCACGAGCCACCCCCGTCCTCGCTCCGCCAGACAGCGGGCGCGCCGCCTGGACACGTGCGCGTCATCCCCTCGAGCGGCATGACGTAGACCGTGTCGGCGTCGTCGGGGTGCACCGCGATCGGGAATCCGAAGTCGGACGGCAGGCCCTTGGCGATGGACCGCCACGTGCGCCCGTGGTCGTCGCTCCGGAGCACGCCGATGCCGGGGCGCTCCTCCCACCCGCCGTGGTTTTGCATGTAGAGGCGGCCCGGCGCGTCCTTGTGGCGTGCGATCTTGTGGACGCACTGGCCGAACTCGGGATAGGGATCAGGCACGAAGCCTGCCCCGATCCCCCGATTCGACGGCGCGAAGGTCTTGCCGCCGTCCTCACTCAAGTAATGACCGCCGGTCGAGATCCCGAGGTGCACTCGGTTGCCGTCCCGAATGATCGTGTGCATGCAGAGGCCGCCGTTTCCGGGGCTCCACTTTCGGGCGTGCTCGTGGTTGCTGATGCCCGGGACCATCTCCCAGGTGTCGCCGCCGTCACTGCTCCGGAACAGCGACGCCGGCTCGACGCCGCACCACAGGTCCTTTTTGCCGTCGCCTGCCTCCAGCGCCCAAATATTGGCGAGCGCGCGGCCGTCGTCCTGGGGGAATGCCGGAGCCGACTTGGTCTCCTTGAACGTCTTCCCGAGATCGGTCGAACGCAGGACCTTCATGCCGAAAAAGGCGTTGCAGCTCGAGGCGTAGAGGCGCGGCGTGCCGCGGGTGTCGATCAGCGTGGCATAGACGGCGACGCCCGGCCCGAACGGTCCGCGCAGCGCGAAGCTGCGGCGGGTCTTCGACGCCTCGGCGACGAACAGCCCCTTCTTGGTCCCGATGGTGAGAACGACGTGATCCGGCATAGAGCCCCCTGAACGACTTATCCGCCTGAGACCGCGGGCAGAATCGTGACGACGTCCCCGGGCGAGAGCGTGGTGTCGAGTCCCTCCCGGTCGCGTGTGTTCGACTCGTTGACGAACAAGCCTACGTGACGGCGCACGGCCCCCGTTTCGTCGCAGATGTTGGGCAGCAGCGACGGATACCGGAGTCCGAGCTCCGCGAGCGCACCTCGCACGCTCGCTGCGGACAGCTCGAGCTGCGACGCACCACCGCAATAGCCGCGAAGCGCGCCCGGAACATAAACGGTGATGGTCCCGGACGCGACGGCGGAAGGATTCGAGGCGCGCTGTGACATGGGCTAGCGAGCGTGAGACGGGAAGCGAGTGCGGATGATCATTCGGGGAGCATAGCGCTGGTGGCGGAATCCAAGCAATCGCGTTGAGCGCGAAGCGCGATCGCTAAGGACTTGTGAGCGGGCTGCGTGACAAGCACTTAGCGCGGCCTCAAGAAACGGTCGCCCGACATGTCGATTTCGGGGACTCTCGTTCGTCGCGTGGTAGAGTCTGGCACCACGATCCGAGCGAGTCCGAGACCGGAAAGGAGACACGACGCGCGCGCGGAGTTCGAGCGTGCCGCGTCGTTTGACGCGCAACGCACGCGAGCGCGCGCTCCTCCTCGATCGCGCCGCGGGGTGCCGTACCTGACCCCGATCGATGACTCCCGACGCTCCGGTCGTTGCGTCGTCGATGGCTCGCGCGCCGCTAGCGCACCACCGCGATCCGGCGCAGGAACGACTGACTGCCGACGCGAACGTGCGCGAGATACACGCCCGGGCCGGCGGGACCGCGTGAGGTCCGGCCATCCCACGCGAGCGGCCAGCGGCCTGCGAACAGGCGTTGGGTGGGGATGCTCCACACCTCGCGTCCCTGGACGTCGATGACGCTGAGGCTCACATCGTCTTCGCGCGGCAGGGCGAGCGTCAGCTGCACCCGACCGCTCGTCGGGTTGGGGAACGCACTCGACAACGACAGGCTCGCCGGCGGCGCTGAAGGCAGGCCGAGTAGCGGTGACGGGAGGACGTCGCCGCCTCCGAAGTCGTCGAACCGGGACAAGTTCGCGTCGTAAGCCGACAACCCGATCCGCCCGCCGAGCCCGGCGTATGGCCAACCGGCGACCGAGACGCTGCCGAGCAGTGAGCCGTTGCGGTACACCTTGACCGTGCCGTTGCTGAGTGCCCGCGCCCCGAATTGATCGCCTGGGGCGAAGGTCACGCCGGGAATCGAGCCGATGGTCTTCCATACGGTGGGCGGCGTGAACGTGTAGACGAAGACGCTGGAGGTCGAGGTCTCGTAGCTCACCTCGATGTGTCCGTTGCTCCACGTCGTCCCCTGGGTCTTGAGCATGAGGTTGTGCTCGACCGTGGCGGGATTGATGGCGCTCAGGGTGACGAACGCCTCCTGGTTGGCTCCGAAGCTGGCTCGATTCCACTCGATGTAGGTCTGACCGCCGCTCTGGGCGAGTGCGCCGGACGTCACCAAGTAGGTCGACGTCTCGTCGATCCAGCTCCCCCCCACCGCGCCGTTCGGCCGGTTGAAGTCGTCCAGCACCGCCGTCTGCGGGAACGTGTCCGGCACCGCCACGTTGATCGAGACGCTTGCCGTGTCCGCGCCGCCGCAACTGCTCACGAGGACGAGCTGGACCGGGTAGGCACCGATGGCCGTGAATGCGTGGCTCGCCGTGGCCGAGCCGGCGTGACCGCCAACCGGTTCCGTGATGGCGGCCGGAATTGATAGGCCGCCGATCGTCCACGTGCCCGAGTGTGACCCGCCGCTCGAGTCGCTGAATGCGGCGCTGAAGCGGACGGGAACATTGACCGGATACGCCAAGCCCGCGGCGGGCCAGGAAATCGTCGCGACGGGATTCGGGGTGGCGCAGGCCCGAGTCTCGCTCAGCGGTGGGCACGCCGCACCGCCCGAGGAATCCGGGGTGACCACCGTGCGCGTCCGGGTCTGCGTTCCGCTGCAGCACGGGCTCCAGGCGCTCCAGGCGCTGACCACGCAATCCACCGTGCCCGTGCCGCCGAGGTTGATGTCGAACGGGTTCTCATCCGCGTCGTTGTTCGCGATGTGCAGTGCGGCCGACTTGGCGCCGCTGCTGCTGGGTGCGAATCGCACGGTGAAGGTCGTGGTGCCGTTGGGTCCGGGCACCGGCAACGGCGTCGGCTGCGAGGTGACCGAGAACGCTCCGGAGTCGGTGATCGTCACCAGCAAGCCCGTCAGATCCCCCGTTCCTACGTTCTTGATCGTGAACGTGAGGCTGGTGTCTCCGCCCACGCGGACGCTGCCGAAGCTCTGATTGCCGCCGTCGGCGATGTTCAGGTGCTGGGAATCCTCCACCGCGATTTCGGGGTTGGGCGGGGGTTCCGGCGTGAGGCTCAGGTCGCTGCCCTTTTGAAAGGTGAAGTCTGCCGATTGGAATTCCCAGTCGCCGGGCACGTGTGACCCGTAACTGTCGGTGCCGAAGAGCGCCACGAGGTTCGTGGCGTCGTCGCCGATGATCAACCCGTTGACGCCGGAGCTGCTCGCGGCGTCGATGCTCAGCACGGTGGATCCGTTCCACACGATGGTGTAGGGCGGAGCGGTTCCGTATGCCGCAACCGGCATGTGGTACGTGCCGTTCGATACCGAACCCACGGGCATGAATGTGCTCGACGTGAAGCTGACGTCCAGGACCGTGAACGATCCTGCCGCGAGAGAGGTGCCGTTCGTGATGATCTGCCCTCGGTGGGCGCCCCCACCCGCGGACCAGTCCCACACTACGTTCGCCTGGGCCGGGCCGGAGATTCCGAGAACGAGGCATGCCACAGCCCGCAGTCGACACGAGATCATTCTCATCTCGACGATGAAACTCCCTTCACGCCTAGTCAGTCCCTCGGGACTGCTTCCTGACCCGGTCGGTGGCCGAAAGAGTCCTGACTCGTCGATCGATTCTGTGGGATCGTGGCCGAGCAAGCGAGGCGGAACGAGCCGACGCCCGTCTCGGGATGACGGTCGCGATTCGCACACGGTGGGCTTGGAACACCCTGCACACTAGTCGACGCGGGCCGCGAGGCGACAGCGGATTCTGGCGAACGCGGGCCCACTTGAGCACGAACGTTCGGGCCAGGCGATCGGTTTCACGCCCGGCCGTTAAGTTTCACGCCGCGCTTGGAATAGCGCGCTCCCACAGCGGCGGGCCCTGATTTAGGTGGACTAAACCACCGAGGAGAAGTTCGGTAGCCGGAGCGTTGGGACTGGTCCGGTCTCACGGGGCAGTTCGCCCCCGCGGGCAGTGCGCCTCCGGCGCCCTCGGCGTATTTCCGCCGAGCGCCGGCGGCTCGATCTACGCCGACGCTCCGCGACCGATCGTCGCCCGCGCCGCTTCGAGCCGAGCGACGTTACCGATCTCCAGCCACAGCCGGCCCTCGAGAGGCCAGGGTGCCACGACGCGCCCCTCGGCGACGAGACGCAGGTAGGTGTCCAAGATAGTGAATACGCCGCGCTCGGCGATGTGCTCGAGAATCTCCGGCGCACAAACGTGGATGCCCGCGAACGCCAAGGCTCGAGCCGCGCCGCGCGACGGCCGGCTCTCGATTCGGAGGTCACGGCGGCGATCCTCACGGCCGAACAGACCCGCGTCGTCGAACAGCAGGAACCGAGACGTTTCACGCTCCTGGACGGCCAGCGTCGCCCAGGCGCCCGAGCGCACGTGAGCAGCGACCATCGACGCCAGGTTCGCGTCGGAGATGATGTCGACGTTGTGGAGGATGAACGGGCCGCCGCGAAACAGGCCGCGCGCGTGCAAGAGCCCGCCACCCGTTTCGAGCGGGCGGTCGGGCTCGAGGCTCAGCTCGATCTCGACGCCGAGCGGGTGGTCCGAAATGAAGCGCGCGACGCGGTCGGCCTGGTGGTGGACGTTGACGATGACGTGGTCGACTCCCGCGTCGACGAGCCGGCGAACGGTCCGCTCGAGCATCGTGACGCCCCCGACCTCGATGAGCGCCTTGGGGGTGTCCCGCCCCACGGCTCCGAGCCGGGTCCCGAGCCCGGCCGCGAAGATCATCCCGTCCATGGCGAGGGCAGCTCGGTCGTCGAAGGCGAGGGCTCGGGTACGGACCAGCGCCGCTTCTCTCGGTGCTCGAGGTGGATCGCCACGTCGGGATGGCGCTCGCGCACGTGGCGCGCGAGGCGCTCGGCGAAGTACACGGACCGATGCTGTCCACCGGTACAGCCGAAAGCGACGGCCAGGTGGGAGAAGTGTCGACGCCGGAAGTCCGCGATGTGGGTGTCGACCAGCGGGTGGACGTGACTCCAGAACGTCGCGATTTCCGGCGCGGCCTCGAGGAACTCGATCACGGGTCCGTCGCAGCCGCTCATCCCCGAGAACTCGGGATAGCGGCCCGGATTGGGCAGCGCGCGACAGTCGAACACGAACCCTCCGCCGTGCCCCGTCTCGTCCGGAGGCAAGCCGCTGCGGTAGCTGAAGCTCTGGATGTCGATCGTGAGGCCCGCCAGCGTTCCCGTCGGGCCCCCCCGGTTCGCCCATTCCTCGACGATGCGCTCGAACACGCCTTCCAGCTCGGGCAGCTCGATCGGCAGACCGGTTTCGAGGAGCCCCGCGACGTTGCGAGCCGCATACGGCACGCTCTCGAGGAACCGCGGCTTGCGCTCGAAGAACCCCCGGTACCCATAGGCCCCCATCGCTTGCATGACGCGGATCAACACGAAGCTCCGGTAGGTCTCGAGAAAATGTCCGGTGTCCACGGGGATCAAATCGGAGAGCGCATCGACGTAGCGTTCGAGCAGGTGGGTACGGACGCTCTCGGGGATGTCCGCCTTGGCATCGTAGAGCAGCGACGCAATGTCGTATTGCGGGGCCCCGCGTCGCCCGCCCTGGTAGTCGATGAACCACGGTTCGGGCCCTCGCAGCATGATGTTTCGCGACTGGAAGTCTCGGTACAGGAAGTGCCGCGCCTCCGCCTCGAGCAAGTGGTCCGTGAGCCGGTGGAAGTCGTTTTCGAGCCGCTGCTCGTTGAACGGAATGTGGGCCAGCTTGAGGAAGTGATACTTGAAGTAGTTCAAGTCCCACAACATCGACTGGAGGTCGAACTCTGGCCGCGGGTAGGCCACGCCGAAATCGACGGCCTTGCCTCCCTCGACCTGGAAGCGCGGGAGGATCTCGACGACGCGCCCGTAGACGTCGAGCATCTCGCGTGGAAACGTTCCCGGTTCCCGCTGACGCGCCGAGGTCAGCGCGTTGAACAACGTGGTGTCGCCGAGATCCTCCTCCAGCCACACTCCCTGAGCCTCGTTGACGGCGTAGATTTCGGGCACCGGGAGCCCGATGACGCGGAACGAGCGGGTGAAGGACAGAAAGGCGCGGTTCTCGTCGGGGTCCGGACCAAACGCTCCGATCACGGAGCCCGGGCGCTCTCCCGCCATGCGGAAGTAGATGCGCTGGGATCCGTCCGCGGCCAGCCGGGTCACGTCGGCTGGAGGGTTGCCGAACGTCTCGGCAAAGAGCGCAGCGACGGCGTTGTGCATGTGGGCAGGATACCGAAAAAGAAAGGGGACGGCGTCCGGGGGCCCGGGACGCATGGGCGACACTCGGTTATCGGCGTTTCCCGGGCGCCGCTTCACGTCCGGTGACCATTGGGTTCGACGGCGCTTCGGGTGGGTTCGCGTCATCCGTCCGCGCCTCTCGGCCGATAATGCCCGCAGACCGGGTTCGCCCGCGGCGTTCGACCCTCACGATCGTGTCGATCGACCGGAGCGCCCTCTGCCGTGGTCCACAGACGGGAGGAAGCTCGACATGGCCGACTCACCCACACCAGGAAGGCGTGCGTTCTCGCCGTGGTGGTGGATGCTGCTCGTCGTTCCTTTGTGCCTAGTCTTGGGCTGGGGCATTGCGCAGCTGCCGGGGCCCAAGTCGCCGTCGCGCCAGCCGCCGCACGAGGCTGCCTCCGCGGCCCTGGTGCCCGACCCCCCGCGGCCCGAGGGACGTTCGCCGTCGCCCGGCGACGCCACCGACGGCCGGGGCACGGATCGGACGCCGACGCGGGCCGAAACGCCGCCGGAGTCGGCGGCGAACGGGCCGGTCTCGCAATGGACGACGTTCGACGACGCCCTCGCGGAGTCGCGGCGGAACGGCAAGCCGGTGCTCATCGATTTCAGCGCCGAGTGGTGCGGGCCCTGTCAACGGCTCAAGCAACAGGTGTTCGACAACGGGGCGATGGGCGGGATCGTGCAGACCGCGGTGATCCCGGTGTCGATCGTCGACCGGGTGCGAGAAGAAGGTCGCAACCCCCCGGAGATCGAGAGCCTGCAACAGCGCTTCCAGGTCGATGCCTTCCCGACTCTGGTGGTGTTCTCGCCCGCGACCGGACGAGCCGAGAGAACGCAAGGATTCGGCGGAGCCGAGGCGACGCTGGCGTGGATCACGGGGGCCGCGAAGGCGGTGCGCTAGGACCCGATTTCCCCGAGGAGCGCGCGCCGAGCGGCGTCAGCGACGATCGCGGGGACCTGCCCGAGAATTCCGGCTGTCCATTTCACTCCCGGCCCGGGTGGGCTAGATTGGCGTCTCGTGCCGTGCAACGCCGAGCCCCAATCGACGAGGAGATCGCCGTGACTCTCTCGGTCGCCCGACCACGGGCGCCCGCCAACGCCGCAGCGGTCATCCCCGCCGGGCGCGTTCCCTGGGTCCTGACCGCGGTCACGCTCGCGTCCACCAGCGTGATCGTCGGCTTATTGTGGGACATCTCCTGGCACCGCACCATCGGGCGGGACGCCTTTCTCACCCCGGCACACGTGGCGATCTATATGGGTGCGTTCATCGCCGGCATCGCCTGCGGCGCGCTCGCGCTCAAGACCACGTTCTCCGGCCATGAGGCGGACCGATCGATCGCCGTCCGATTCTGGGGATTCCGCGCGCCCCTCGGGGCCTGGGTGTGCATCTGGGGCAGCTTCGCGATGCTCACCTCGGCTCCGTTCGACAACTGGTGGCACAACGCCTACGGGCTCGACGTCCAGATCCTGAGCCCCCCGCACGCCGTGCTCGGGATCGGCATGATCGGAATCGAGATCGGCGCCATGCTCATGGTGCTCGCGTATCAGAACCGCAGCGGCGAGTCGGGCGGACCGCTCCCGTGGATGTACGTGTATTGCGCCGGCATCGCGCTGCTGATGGCGGCGACCATCGTCTGGGAATACACCGGCTTCGCGAACACGATGCACAGTGCGCTGTTCTACCGGGTGTCGGCGATCGCGCTGCCGGCGTTCTTGATCGGCCCCGCCCGCGCCAGCAAGCTGTGCTGGCCGGCGACCGCGGTGGCGCTCGTGTACATGAGCCTCACGCTGGCGATGGCTTGGATCCTCCCGCTCTTCCCAGCGACACCCAGGCTCGCGCCGATCTACAACCCCGTCACGGTATTTCAGCCCCCGACCTTCCCGCTGTTGCTCGTGGGCCCGGCGATCGTGTTCGACGGGCTGCTCCGCCGCCGCACTCACGACGCCCTGCTCGCGATCCTACTGGGAGCGTCATTCGCGCTGGTCTTACTGGCGCTCCAGTGGCCGTTCGCGGATTTCCTCCTCTCGCCCGCGGCACGCAACCGGATCTTCGTCGCCGATCATTGGACCTATAGCTCGACGCTGGGACCGTGGCGTTATCGCTACTGGGACCTCGACGTCGACGCGCAGGGTGCATGGAGCGCAGCAAAGTTCTGGTCCGGATTCGCGCTCGCCGCGTTCATCGCGATGGGGGTGTCCTGGATCGGACTCGGATGGGGCCGCTGGATGAAGAGCGTGCTGCGGTGAGTCGGTGGTTTCGGCTCGCGCTCACCGTCGTTTCGTGCCTCCTCGCACCGGCGACGACCTGGGTCCGGTCCGCCGCGTCGCACGTCGGCAGCCCGGACACCTGGTTCGAAGGGCAGGCGGGCCCCTATCCGATCCGAGTCGTGGTGCGCGCGCCGGGCGTCGTGCCCGGACTGGCCCAAATCGACGTCCGGGTGCTCGGGGGCACGCCCCGCCGGGTCACGGTTCAGTCGTTCGCGTGGAACGCGGGCGCTGGCGGCGCACCGCCGCCCGACGTCGCGAAACCCGTCCCGGGCGAAGCCAGGCGTTACGCCGTGAGTCTCTGGTTCATGGTCGCTACGAGCTACGGCGTGCACGTCACCGTGAGCGGCGCCGAGGGTCAGGGCACCGCCATCGTGCCGGTTCAAGCGGTCGCGACTCGACGCTTGCCGATGGACCCGACGCTCGGGTGGGTGCTCGCCGCATTGTGCGCGTTCTTGTTCGCGGGGCTCGTCACCGTCGTGGGCGCCGCCGTGCGTGATAGCACCGTGCCGCCGGGGCGTGAGCCGGACGCCGCCCGAAGGGCGCGCGCCTCCATCGTCATGGTGGTGAGCGCGGTGGTGATCGGCTCGGGCCTCGCGGGAGGGCGCGCCTGGTGGAACGGCGTGGATCGCGACTATGCGGCGCATTTGTTCAAGCCGTTTCACGCGACCGCAAGCGTCGTCGGCACCGAGGAAGCGCCGCGGCTGCGGCTCACGATCGACGACTCTCGCTGGCGCGGGCGCGAGTGGTCGCCGTTGATCCCGGACCACGGGAAGCTGATGCACCTGTTTCTGGTTCGGGACGCGGACCTGGGAGCCCTCGCCCACCTGCATCCCGTGCCGCAAGACTCGGAGCACTTCGAGTCAAGGCTGCCGCCCCTTCCGCGTGGGCGGTATCGAGTCTACGCCGACATCGTGCACGAGAGTGGTTTCGCGCAGACCCTGACCGCGTCGGTGGAGCTCGGCGCGCCATCGGTGGCCGGGCCGAAGGCCGAGGTCCGAACCGATCCAGCTTCCACGCCGAAGCCCTTCGCCTACGCTCGCACCGACGCCGACGACTCCTGGTTCGTCGGCACGGCGGCGGAGCGGCCGGGCCGCCGCGAATCCCGATTCACGCTCGCCGACGGCTCGACGCTGACCTGGGAGAGAGGTGCCGGGGCGATCGTCGAGCGGCGTGACGTCCCACTGCGCTTTCGGGTAACGGCGCCCGACGGCACGCCGGTGATGCTCGAGCCGTATCTGGGAATGACCGCGCACGCGGTCGTGACGCGTACGGACGGCACCGTCTTCGCTCATCTGCATCCGATCGGCACGGTGTCCATGGCGTCCCAGCTGGCGCTCACCCTGCGCACGCCTGCGGACAGCGTCGCGGGGTCCCTGGGCCGGCGGCTGTCGCAGGCGGATCCGCCGGCCGGGCACTCCATGCCGATGCCGGACGGAGCCATGGGTCAATTCTCGATTCCGTACGGATTCCCAAAGACCGGTCGCTATCGCCTCTGGGTGCAGGTGAAGCACGCGGGGCACGTCCAGACCGGGGCGTTCGACGCGGACGTGGAGCCTTCGCCGTCGTGACCGGGCGTCGCGCGCGGGGTGGCGCTCGAGCGGCTACCGCTGCAGCGCGTACGAGACCTTCGCGAACGCCTGCCGCGAGCTCTTCTCGAGGCGATCGCTGAGCTCGGCGAACGTCCGGTTATCCCCGTACCCCGCATACAGAACGGTCTGCCAGTTGAGCTTGTACGCGAACAGGGCGGACGAGCTGAAGTCGGCCTCCTTGGCGGACACTGAGAACGTGTACAGCGCCGTGTCGCTCGTGGTCTGGACGTATTGCCCGATCAAGCGGACGAACGATCGAGCGTTGAAGGACCATGTGGCGCGGAGACGTTCGATCTGGGTCGTGAACAACCGCCGCGAACGCCCTGCGGCGTCGATGTCCACCCACCGCAGGCTCGCGTCGCTCCTCAGCTCGAGGTGGTCGCTGGGGCGCAGCGTGCCGCTCGCGACGCTCGTCAACCCGCTCCCCTCGCGCGCGTTGTCGAAGTCGATCTCGTCCCCGAAATAGGTGTCGACGGACAGCTGGTTCACGATCCGCCCCGGGACGGCCTGGAGCTGGATGCGCGGACGAAACCGCTCGAGCCACAGGCTGCCGACGCGCATGTGATCCAGGTTGAGCTCGACGCGGCAAAAGCTGTTCCAACGGCCGTCCATGCCGGCCCCCGCGGAGACGCGCTGGTTGAGCGAACCGCCGCTCGTCTGTGCGTCGTAGTACTCGATGGTCCAGAGCCGGACGCGGGACAAGAACGCCTTCTCGGGACGAATCGTGTAGCCCGATTCGAAATACCCCTCGCGATATCCGACCTGCGGAATGAAGCCGTCATCGGCGCGGAATTCGGGGCCGATGTCCAGGCCCTGAGCAAACCAATCCACGTGCCGCGTGTTGTGCGACCACGACAGAAGGGCCGCATGATCCGAGAGGTCGCGACCGTCCCACTCCGACGTGAGGTCGGGTCGGTTGGGCGTGTGGCTCTGGCTCCACAAGGCCTGCCCCGTGACCGCGTCGGCGGCCCGTGGCCGCCATTGGAAGTCCGGTCCGAAGACGACGTTGCCGCCCCGAGGCTTCACCTGCCGCCCGGTCGCGAGCAGGCTCACGAACGACCGCCCGAGATCGTGTCGCAAGCGCACGATGCCGACGTTGGAATTGAAATCCTGGAGCGCGTTGCCCGAACCCTGCGGTCCCGGCAGGATCGCCTCGCCGTGGCCGCGGTCCTGAGTCACGAGCGCGGTATACGCGGTGGAGCCGACCTTCCCCGTGGCGCGCAGTCCGGCGCGCGGCGACGTGATCGTTCGCGTGTACACGGCCTGGAGCGGCGTCGCCAGCAGGTCCGATCCCTCGAGAAAGAACGGCCGCTTCTCGGGGAAGGACAGGGCGAACCGCTCGTTGGCCACGATCTGCGCGGCGTCGGACTCGACCTGTGAGAAGTCGGGGTTCAGCGTGCCGTCGATCGCCACGCTGGTCGACGGGTTCCATTTCACATCCGCACCGGCTTCGGACTTGTTCTTCGACTCGAGCGGACTCCCCAGATCGTCGCGTGGCGTGCTGAGCTGCGACGCGGTCGCGAACGGTGCCACCACGAGGTGGGCGCCGTGAGGCAGGCTCGCCAGGCCGACGAGCTTGCTGGAGTTGCAGATGAAGCAGTTGACGTCGCGGGGCAGGCGAGCCGAGAAGAACTGATAGCGTCGATCGCGAGGATAGTTGCGGTAGAGCAGAATCCCCCACGTCGGGTCGTCTTGCCCCTCGTAACGCAGCGACGAGAACGGTATCCGGATCTCCAGGGTCCAACCCGTCGGCGTGACCTTCCCCACCGAATCCCAATAGTAGTCGGGCGAGCTGTCCTCTCCCGTCGCGTCGCTGGTCACGGCGTCGTACTGGACCCCGTTCGGGTTCGCGAGGAACATCTGCGCGGTCTTGCCGTCGTTCCGGCTGTCGATGATCACGCCCGCGTAATCCGTGGCGCTGGGCACCGCGTCGTGATCCCCGATCGGGGCGCGGATCGCGTGGGGTTGCGGATCTTCGAGCCGGAAGCCCGCGTAGAAGTACTCGTCGTCGTAGGTCAGATACGCGGCGTTCTTGACCTTGGGCTCGACGTTGTCGCCGGGATTGGTCTCGAACCAGGTGGTGATGGGATCGATCCCCTGCCACCCCGCGTCCGACAAGTCGCCGTCCAGGACAATGGGGCCCGCCGCGCGCTTGATCGTGATGGGTGGGACCGGGTCGGCGGACCTCGCCACCGCGGGGACCGTCATCGCGAGCGCGATGACGAGTCGGGCCAGGATCCCGGGAGCAAGGGGTCTGCGTGAGGTCATCGGCGGCTCTTTCGTGGGGGACGCGGGTTCGAAGCTCCGAGCGTCGGGGCCGGGCTCGGCGGAAACCTAGCCGTCGCTCACGGTGGGACAACGGCTCGCTGCCCAACGTCGTATTCGAGTGGACGAGTGCGGGGAAACGGTCGCCCGAATGCAGTCGGCGAGCCAGCGTCGGGCGTCACTCGCGGCCGATTCGGACCCAACGTCGCGACAGCGACCGAGGTCGGCGACAAGGCGAGCGCCGAGCTCACGAACCACTGCGCGGTCGTCGCGTCGTGAGTGAAGAACGCGAGCAGGCTGTCGGCCACGACGGAGCGACCGGTGTCCGAGGGATGCGTGCCGTCGGTCATAAATTCACTGCACTGCCAGGTGAGCCCGTCGCTCCGAGCGTTCAGGCCGGCGCGCTGCGGCCGGATTGTTGAGATCGCGCGGTAGCGGTGGGTCCGCTCCACCTCTCTCCATCTATTGCGGGCCAACGCCGGGTGGGTAGCTGACGGCGAGGCGGGCCGATGATTTTTCCTTCCCCACCGTGAGCACGAGGTCATAGGTGCCCGCGGGAACGTAGACGAACTGCCCGGGTGTATCCGCCTCGGGCGGATCGTAGCGTTGAGTCCTGTCGCGCGTGAGATCCCACGCGATCCGATTGAGCCCCGCCTCGGCCGGTCCATCCAGCTCGCGGACCACTCGTCCCGTGGAGTCCTTCACGACGAGCTTCGCTCCATCCCGATCTCGATCCCGAACCCAGTAGTTCAGCGTTGCCTGTGGGGCCGAGTTTTTCACGCCGAACTGGTCGCTCCCCCACATACCGCCGCGCGGCAGCATGTAGTAGCCGCGCGCGTTCCGCGGCTTGAGCAGCGCGACCGCCTTGCGCCGAACGTCCGGCGTCAGCTGCTCCAGGCCCGTGATGTCATCGAGCACGTAGATCGATCGGCCGTGGGTCGCCGCGATGAGGTCGCGATCCCGAGGGTGGATCTGCAGGTCGTGAATCTGCACGGCCGGGAATCCATCCGGACGCAGCGGCAACCAGTGGCGCCCTCGATCGAGGGTGAGGAAAGCCCCGAACTCGGTCCCTGCGAACAGCAGTTGGTCGTTCTCGAGATCTTCGCGCACCACGCGCACCGGACCGCCCGCCGGAAGATCTCCCGAAATCGCGCGCCAAGTCTTGCCGGAGTCGTGAGTCTCCATGACGTAGGGGCGGTTGTCTCCGGTCCGATGCCCGTCGAAGCTGGCGATCGCGGATCCAACGTCGAAGTGCGACGCCTCGACCCGGGAGACGTACGTTCGCTTCGGTAAGGCACCCGACGAACCCGAAGCCTCCGTCCAGGTCGTACCGTCGTCGCGCGTCACCCAGATGCGACCGTCATCCGTTCCCACCCAGAGGACCCCCTTCGTGAGCGGTGACTCCGAGATCGTGACGATCGTGCCGTGGTTCTCGGCGCCCGACCCAGCCGTGATGATCTTGTCGACGTCGCGCGTCGAGAGATCGGGCGAGATCGATTCCCAGGCGCCGTCGGTCCCATGGATGCGAAACAAGTGATCGCCCCCCAGATAGACGATGTCCGGATCGTATCGAGACAGCACGACGGGGCTGTTCCAATTGAATCGGAACCGAGGCGTTCCCTCCTTGGCGGAGGGGCGCAGGTACTTGATGCGGTGGGTGGCCAAGTCGACGCGGCCGAGGTATCCCTGCTGCGACTCGACGTACCGGATGTTCGTGTTGCGGGGATCGACTTGCACGTAATAGCCGTCTCCACCCCAGAGGAAGGACCAGTCCTCGTTGCTCGCGTTCATCACCTTCTTGCCGCTGGCTCCGTCGTCTTCGCCGAAGTAGGACAGCCCGCGCGACGGTCCGCACCAGCAGCCGTTGTCCTGGAGTCCACCGCAAACGGTGTAGGGGTCGTCCATTGCGAGCCCGACCTCGTAGAATTCGCCAATCGCGAGGTTTCGCGCATATCGCCAGGTCGCCGCGCGATCCAGGCTCTCGTACACGCCGCCGTCCGTTCCGAGCCACAAGTGCGCGCGGTCTCGCGGGTCGACCACGAGCGTGTGGAGGTCGCCGTGAGGGAGCCTCGCGCCATCGGCTCGAAACGTGCGGCCGCCGTCCTCGGAGATGCCCAGCCCGTACCCCAGCACGTACACGCGCTGTTCGTCCGTGGGATCGACGACGATCTTGCTGAAATAGAACGAACGCGGCGTGAGCCCGTTCATTCGCTCCCAATGCTCCCCGCCGTCCCGCGAGCGGAAGATGCCGCCCGCCTTCGAGACCTCTTCGTCGATGGATGCCGGGCCCGACGCGTCGGATTCGATGACCGCATAGACGTGGTGCGGATCACCGGCGTACACCGCCAGCCCGATGCGTCCGGTCTTCTTGGGCAACCCCTCGGTCAGCCGATGGAACGTCCGGCCACCGTCGGTCGACTTGTAGATGCCACCCTTGTCGCCGAAGCCGCCGCTCTGGAAACTCCACGGCGTTCGCCGACGCGCATACATCGCCGCGTACACCACGTGTGGATCTCGCGGGTTGATGGCAACGTCGATGCAGCCGTGGTTTTCGTCGATCTGGAGCACGGGCTTCCACGTCTTGCCGTCGTCGGTGGTCTGGTAGAGGCCACGCTCTCGATTCGCGTCCCACAAGTGGCCCAGGACGGCGGCGAAGACGATTTTCGGGTTCGTCGGATGCACCGCGAGGCGAGGAATGTCGCGCGAATCGTCAAGACCCAGGTGCTCGAAGCTGCCGCCGCCATCCGTCGACTTGTAGATTCCGTTCCCCCAGGTCGAGGAGTTTCGGCCGTTGCCCTCGCCGGTTCCCACGTAGATGATGGACGAATCGCTCGGGGCCACGGCCACGCTGCCGATCGAGGCCACTGGCTGATCGTCGAACACCGGCCGCCACGTCGTGCCGCCATTGTCGGTCTTGAAGAGGCCGCCCGTGCCCGTCGCCACGAACACCGTGTGCGTACCGGGAACGAGCGCGATCTCGGCGATCCGTCCGCCCATGTTCGCCGGTCCGATCGAGCGCCACGTCAACGAACGCAGGTGCTCCGCCGTCACCGCCGGGGCGTCGAGCGAAGCACGCGGCTTGGCGCTCGGACCGGCGGGGCCGGATCTGCCCGTCCCGCTCTTCGGGGCGTCAGCGGCGCTCGAATCTCGAGGTTGGAACGCGAGCACGGCCGCCCACAGCGAAACGGCGAGCAGCGAAACCGGGCGACGGAATCGGCGGGCATTCTCTCTTCCAGGAGCAGAACGGCGGGGCGACATTCGATCCCTCCCTTGTGACGGAACGATCGGCGCATTGTAGCGAACGAGCCGTGCACGGGGTAGGAACGCAGTACCCGCGTAGACGATGTTGGACGAAACGCGAGCGGCGCGGCGCTCACGCGCCGCGCCGCCCGTGGATCGTCCGTGACGAGTTACGCCGCCCTTGCCTCCCGCGGATCTTCGTCGTCCGCGTCGTCGGGGCGAACGAGGGATACCGCGGCCCGCACGCGGGTCGACATCTCCCGTTCCTGCCGCAGGCCCTCGATCGTCGCTTCGGACTGCTTCAACAGGAACTGCAGGGATCCCGTCTTCTCGACCGCTTGGTCGACGATGGCCTTCTGTCCTTGGAGCGCTTCGAGGCTCGATTGCACGTCGACCAGCAGCGCCTCGGCGCGGGCCAAACGCTCTTCGGCCTTCGCCATCTGACGCTTGCGCTCCTCGAGGGCGGTCGCCGTGTCCCGCACGTCCCGCAGCTGGCCCATGACGTCCTGCAACAGGGCGCGACTCTGCTCGACCTCCTGTTGCGCCGACGTGATCTCGCGGACCTTCGCTGTGGTGTTTTCCGCCGTCGCGAACATGCGGTCGAGATCCGCCTGGAGGGCTTCGATGACGCCCTGTCGCGCCGAGATCTGCTCAAGGGTTCGGGCGATTTCTTGTTCGGCCGGGCCCCATTTCGACATCCGACCCTCGAATTGATCGAGCTGCCTCTCGACCGACCCGAGTCCTGCAATGCGTGACTCGAGCCGCGTGGAGATCTCGTCGACGCGAGCCGCCCGAGTCTCGGCCGCCGACAGCGCCTCGGCCAGCTGGCGGACCAGCTCGTCGAGCTGTTGCGCGGCGCTGGCCGACTCCCTTCGAAGCTCGGACACGCGCTGCAGGTCCTTCGCGGCTTCCGACACGGCGTGCTGCCGCTGTTCGATCTCCGGCCGAAGCGCGCGGGTCTGTTCCGAGAGCTGCTCGACCGATTGGCAGCGCGTCACGAGCGCCGCTACCGTCTTCGCGATCTCTTCGGTCCTGAGCGCGGATTCGCTCAGGCTCGACGATACGCCGGAGATCGAAATGCTCAGTTGATCGGTCTGCTCGGCGCGCGCCTCGAGGCCGGAGAAGCGCTGCTCCGCGGCCTCCATGCGCGTTTGCAGCTGCCGGTCTCGGTCGTCGAGCCTCGCCCCCAGCGCACCGAGATCCGCCAGGCGCCGATGCATGTGGTCGAGGTACTCCTGGCGCGACTCGACGGCGTTCACGGTGTCGCTGAGACGCTGGGCCTGCTTCTGGGCGACTTCGATCGCAGGCGTCAGCTTGTTCAGCTCACCGACGCGGATCCGCAGGTCGTCGATGGACTCCTCCACGCGACCCAGCCACGCCTTCGTCTCCGATTGCTGGTCACGCATGCGCTCGATCTCCCCTTGAGCGAGCTGGGTCTGCTCGAGTGCATCCCTCACCACCGCGTTGGCGCCGCTCAGCTGCTCCAAGTGACCGAGGGCCGCCTCGACCGCCGGACGCGCCTCCTCGACCCTCAGAATCCGAGCGCCCAGCTCGCGGCTCGCGCGCCCCGTCTCCTCCAGATCCCTGCGAATCGCTTGGAACTGTGCGATCTCATGGTCGACCTGCCCGACTTCGTTCGACAGGACGCGCACCTGCGCGGCCAGCGCGTCGGCCTTGGTCGTCAGCTCGCCCACGGCCTGGCTCGGCTCGCTCAAGGCCTTGAACCGCGTCTCGCAGTCCATCAGCGCGCTGCGAAGGTCCGCGACCCGCTGGCTGACGGACTCCAACCCGTGGCCTTCGAAGTCGAACCGTTCCACGGTCTTCTTCATTTCGTCCGTCAACGAAGCGAGCTCGTGGCGGGTTCCGCGGATCTGGTCGTCGGCCGTGCGCTGGAGCTGGGCCACCTCGGAGGAGCGCTCGAGGACCGCCTCGTGCAGCGAACGCAGTGCGGCGACTTGATCCTGCATGGCGTTCAGGGCTTTCTCGTTCGCCTGCTGCTGGCGCACGCCCGTGTCGATCTGACGCATCGCCCGATCGAGGTGCTCGGATTGCGCCAACGCACGTTCGACGGCCTCGCGTTGCGCCTCGAGCGCCGCGGCTTTTTGAACCACCGTGTCGCCCAGGGCTTTGAGCGTTCCGATCTCGCGCTTCACCTCATCGACCGTGTGTTGAACGCCGTCCATCCCGTGAATGGCTGACTCGACGTTGGTCACGCGGCGCTCCTTGTCCTGCAACGAACGCCCGAGATCGTCGCGCCGTCGGTCGAGCGCTTCCATCTTCGTGATCGCCATCTTATGGGCGTCGAACAGTCGGTCGTGCTGCTCACGCAGCCGCGCCAGCTGTTCGCCTGTTGCTTCGACGTGGCCGCGCAACGCTTCGGCGTCGCCGCGCAGGGCCTGGAACGGTTTGTCGATCTCGAGGAAGGTTTCGAGTCGGTCCTTCAAGGCGAGTGCCAGGTCGATCTTTTGTTCCGTGCCCTCGAACAGCGACCGGATCCGCGTCGCGTCCTCGATCGCTCCGGCGATCTGAGTCTCCGCTTGCCGTTGACCCTGGGCCAGGCCCTCGGCGCGCTCGTCGAGGCTCTCGAATTGCCTCGCGATCGTGCCGAGCGCCGTGACCCGTTGCTCCAGCTCCGCCAACCGAGCGGCCATGGCGTCGACGTCGCTCCCCGCCTTCGCGATCGGCTCGCCGAGAAACTGCAGACGATCCGCCGAGGCGTGAACGCTGTGGATGAGCGCTTCGCAATGTCGGCGTTCCTGCTGCAGATCGTCCAGGAGCGTTCGCAACTCCCCGACGTGTTCCTGGTCCTTGGAGTTGTTCCCGAGCAGATTCTTGAGCAGGGGAGTCATCACGCGCTCCTTAATGGACGTGCCGGCCCGTCGGCCAGTCGGACCGCCGGCTCAGCGACATGAAGGTGTTGGCTGCTCCTCGTCGTGGAGGTGCGGGCATCAGTGGCGGTAAAACAGAGCGGGGATGCGTGCAAGAGGCGGACCTCTCCAGGGCGGAACCCCCGGCATCGGTAGACGTGAGACTTGGGGTGAGCCTATGGCACGAGGCTTCTGGCTACCGGTAAGTTCCGAGCCGGTCGCTGACCCTGTTGATCCAGGACGCTTCGGATGGATGGGTGGGGGCGGTTGCCCCATGGATGGATTCAGCGCGGCAAAGAGTTACGCGAGCGGTTCGGCCGTGAAGTCGCTGCGGGGTCGGCGGGATGTTCGTTTCGGGACACCGGGCCGATCCTCTCTCGTGCCTCGGCGGGCTCCTCTCCGAGCGCGGCCGAGGGGTGTTGGACCCGGTGGTCGGAGCCGCGGGGCAACTCGCGCAAGCGAATCCAGTCGCGCGGTTCGCAATGGCAGGCCGTGAAGTGTGCGAGCCGCCCCTCGGCCTGCTCCCGGTTCGAGGAGGTCCGGGCTACTTGCCCATGAGCCTCAGAATGCCCGTCGTCATTTGCGGTAAGTAGGTGATCGCCAGCACCCCGAGTCCGAGGATGAGCAGGAACGGAACGACGTGCCGGTAGAGCTGGGGCAGCGGTTTTTCGAAGCGCGAAGAGGACAGGAACAGATTGAGCCCGACGGGCGGGAACAGGAACCCCAGCTCGAGGTTCGCTAGGAACACGACGCCGAGGTGAACCGGGTCGATGCCGAAGGCGGCGCCGATCGGGGCCACGAGGGGCGCCAGAATGACGATGGCGGAGTAGATCTCGAGCACGCTGCCGAGTACGAGCAGCACGATGTTGAGGACCAGCAGGAACACGTAGGGCGACGAAATGTGCGCCTTGACCCCGGCGAGCAGCGCGTTCGGAATCTGCGCATCGACGAGCCAGCCCGTCAGGCCCAAGGCGCTCGACAGCAGAATGAGCACGGACCCGCACAGCACGCCGGCCTTGATCAGCACTTGCGGTAGATCGCGCGTCGGGTGGATGTCGCGCAGGATGAAGCACTCGACGACGATGGCGTAAGCGAACGCGACCGCCGCCGCTTCGACGATCGTCGCCAAACCGGTCGCGAACAAGGCGACCACGAGCACGGGCACGGACAGTTCCCACTTTGCGGCCCAGCCCGACGCGAGCGCCTCCTTGATCGAGAACGCGCGCCGCGGCGACTTGACGCGCTGGCCGATCCGAACGCCGTACAGGGCGACGATCAGGATGAGCAGCAGCCCCGGCACCAGCCCGGCCAGGTACAAGGAATCGGCAGGCACGTTCGCGACGATGGCGTAGAGGATGACGGGAAGGCTCGGAGGCAACAGCAGTCCGAGGCTGCCGGACGCGGTGACGAGACCGAGCGAGAATCCTTCGGGGTACTTCTCCTCGCGCAGGATCGGGTAGAGCAGCCCGCCGAGCGCCATGATCGTGACGCCCGAGCCGCCGGTGAACGTCGTGAACAGCGCACACACGGCCGCGACCAAAATCGCGACGCCGCCCGGCATCCAGCCGAATAAAGCGCGGAAGAACCGGACCAGACGAACGGACGCGTGCGATTCGGCGAGGACGTAACCGCAAGCCGTGAGCAGTGGGATGGCCGGGAGCGTCGGCGAGACCATCAGGCGATAGATCTCGGCGGTCACGGCCGACACCGGCACCGCGTCCTTGAAGAACAGCACGAGCGCCACGCCGCCCATGGCCACGAACACGGGCGCGCCCACGATCGCGGCCAGGACGATCAGGGCCAGGATCGGGAGATAGAGCGCGTGCCCGGCCGAGGGAATGGACCCGAGCGCGAACGCAAGGCCCATCGCGCCGAACGCCACCACTCGGCCCGTCCAGCGGTCGGCGGCTCCCCAGGCGAGCCGGATCGCGATCAGAGCGAGCGCGAGCGGCATGATGCACTCGCTGACCCAGACCGGAAGCCCGATGGTCAGCACGTCGCCCTGTTGGCGGTCCGCCCGGACGACGCCGAACGCCGAGAACGCCAGCACGGAGCACACGGCGGCGGCAACGGACGACGAGAACAACCGGGCCGCGTTCCGGACCCTGGCGTGACCGATAGCCTCGGCAGTCGACAGCGTCAGATGGCGAGACTCGCGGGTCGCGAGCAGTCCGCCCAAGAACGCGAGCCACAGGGTCAGCTGGGCGCGGTACGACGCGGAGCCGGGCACCGAGAACCCGCCCCACGGGCGGCCCAGCGCATCGATCAGCGGCAGGACCATCGACGCGAGGAATGCCGCGACCAACACTCCGCCCTCGATGCGGTGGAGCACGGTCACGAGTCGAGAGCCTGCGGCTCGCGGCATCGTGCGAGTCTAGACCATCCGGCTGCGCCGGAGAATCCTCCGATCGACGCGCAGCGATCGAGCCGCGGTCACACCCGTGCGAAAGCGCCGAACGGGTCGAGCGCGACGATCTCGTCCAGCCGGCGGCGAAATGGAATGAGCTCGCGGGACGCGGCGCGGTGTCGTGCGGTGCTCTGGGCCGAGCCGCGCGCGGCGGCCGCGAGCCGCTTCCCTTGGCATGCGCACGGACAACTGATAGACGTGATGCACCATGATGTCAATATTGATGATTCAATTGTGTGATTACTCGGGATGACCTCTCCAGCCGTCACCTCGGGCGCGTCGACTCGGGACGCCGCCGGTCTGCTCTCCGGCACCTGCTGCTCGGTCTAGGGGAGCGGCTGGGCGAGCGCTTCATTCCGTTGTTTCTCACGAACCTGGGCGGTGGCGCGATGGCGGTCGGTCTGTATCAGGCGGCCATCAACCTCGTGGGCGCCGCCGCGGCCGTGCCGGGGGGTTACTTCGCCGACCGGATCGGCACGAAGCGGGCGCTGCAGGGATGCGCGGCGATCGCGACGATCGGGTTCGCGCTGCTCGCATGGACCGCGACCTGGCCATTGGCCATCCACGGCGCGCTACTGGCACTGTCCTGGAGCGCGATCTCCCTCCCCGCCGCGCTGGTGCTCGTGACGCGCTCGGTTCGGACGCGAAACACCGCGTGGGGCGTGACGCTTCATTCGCTGGTCCGTCGCGTGCCCATGGCCGTCGGGCCCGTCGTCGCCGGCGTGCTCGTGGGATCGCGCGGCGAGAATTCCGGGCTGCGCACCGCGTTCATCCTGGCGTTGGTGCTCGGCGCGGTCACGCTCGCCGTTCAACAATGGCTCATCGCACCATCGGTCGCGGCGCCGGGCTCCGAGCCGAAAGGCGCAACGGCGCTGTTCCGCCCGTGGCAGGCGTTGCGATCGATGAACCGTCCGCTCAAGCAGTTGTTCGTCGCCGACACCTTGATCCGCTTCTGCGAGCAGATTCCGTACGCGTTCGTCGTGCTCTGGTGCCTGCGCGAGATTCCGCGGCCCATCAGCGCCCTGGAATTCGGCCAGCTCACGGCGGTCGAGATGACGGTCGCGATGCTCGTCTACGCTCCCGGCGCGTGGCTGTCGTCGCGCTGGGGTAAGCCCGCGGTCGTCGCCCTGACGTTCGTGTTCTTCGCGGCGTTCCCGCTGGCGCTGCTCGCGGCGCGATCACCGGCGCTGCTCGTCGGGGCGTTCGTGTTGCGGGGGCTCAAGGAGCTCGGCGAACCGACGCGCAAGAGCCTGATCCTGGACCTGTGCTCCGAGCACGCGCGCGCGACGCATTTCGGCTGGTATTACTGCCTGCGCGACTCGCTGGCGGCGGTGGCCGCGGCGCTGGGGGCCGTGATCTGGCGCGCCTCACCCGCGGCGACGCTGATCACCGCGTCCGCATTCGGGGTAGTGGGCACCCTGGGGTACGCATTCGTGGCGGCTCGCTCCCGACGCGGCCCCGATTGACGCCCGCGCGACCGGGGACTACCGTGCGACCATCTCCCCGAGACCCAGGAGAGGCAGGTCATGAGGCCGCTACGGGTTTGCCACGCCTGCGAGCCGAGCATGCCGGCCCTGTGGCTCGCATGCTTGGCGCTCGTCGCCGGCGGTTTCCCCCACGTCTCGGCGTCGCACGCCGCACCGGCCGAGTCGCCGGCCGTCCGTGCCGACATCCCGCCGCGTCCGTCTTCGACCCGCGCGCGGCTCGCCGCGGCGTCCGAGGAGAAGCAGCGGGTTCCGAAACCGCAGCCACAGCCGGAGCCCCCGCGGAAGCCCGCTCCGCGTTCGTCGGACTCGAGCAGCGACGAAGATTCGAGGTGCGTCGACGGTTGTTCCAGCAGTTGCGTCAGCGGATTCTTCGAGTCCCTGTTCTCGCACGACGAGACGCGACCCCAGCCCCCCACCCGCGATGGCGTGACGGGTGAATCGCGCGCATGGGGCGTGGACGGCGACGAGCCCGCCGGCTGGATCTCGAGCCGTCGGCGCGACAGTTCGATCGCCGGCAATGCGTCGACCTGGTCCAGCGCGCCATCCAGGACAGCGAGCGCTGAGCGGCTGTCATCGCGGGCCCACTCCGATCCCGTGCGCCGCGAACCACGCGTTCACGTGAGAGGCATAGCGCCGCGGGTCGACGTTCCAGGCTTCGACGTGATTGCCGCCCTCCACTCGCACCAGTGTGACGCGGCCGGGCAGCGCTCGGGCGAGCGCTTCGCTCCTCCACTCGGGTGTGAAGCGATCGTGGAGTCCGTGGAACACGAGCATCGGCGTCGTGATTCCCCGAACATGAGCGACGCGATCGAGATCGTTCCAGTCGAGCCCTGCCCGCGCGGCCGCGGCGTGCTTGCCCAGCCACGTTTCGAACCGAGGAATCTTCAGCACGTCTGCCCGATAATCGAGCGTGGCGCCCCAATCCAGCACCGGCGACTCCAGCATGACGCCGATGACGCGTGCCGCCATCGCGGACCGCGACATGAATTGCATGACGATCTGGCCGCCCATGCTGTAGCCGGAGAGCACCAATCGCCGGGCGCCGTGAGCGAGCGCGAAGCGCGCCGCCGCGTCGAGGTCCTCCCACTCCGTGGCGCCGAGATGGTAGAGACCGTCGGGCGACGGCGGCGCCCCTGCGTCGTTCCGATACGTGACGAGCAGCCCCGGGAGCCGTCGCGCCGCGAGCACTCCGAGCGTGCGCAGCCCTTCGGCTCGATTCGCCGCCAAGCCATGCACGTAGATCACCCACGTCGAGTCGCGCCCGGGGACGAACCACGCGGGATAATCACCCAGCGGCCCCGCAACCGTGACGGTCCGATAATCCAGCCCGAGCATGCTCTTCGGATCCGCGGATCGTGACACGCCGCGCAGGCTGGCCCACCCGTTTGCGGGGGGAGCGCCGACGACGGCGTGGAACTCCCGGACGACGCCGGCGCCACTCGTGTCGAGCACGCGTCCGACCCATCCGTAACCGTTCTCCCACTGGAGCGCCCAGGTCCCGGGTTGCAGGCTCTCGCGATCGCGCGACAAGCGGATCTTCCCGGGGCTGGCGGGGAGCACGCGCTGCTCCTTGAGCGTTGGGGGTTCGCGTGGTCCGACGATCATCTCGGAGTAGTGCCACGCGACCGGCCCGAGGGCGGCCACCCCCGCGACGCACAGTACGATCGCGATGCCGATGACCCACCGCCGCGCGTTTCGCGAGCGCGGGACGCGGCGGGTTATGGCTGGGATCCCGGGAGTGCTCGGCAATTCGATGGCCTCAAGGTGGCGACGCCGTTCCTCAGCAGACAAGCACTCGACTGCATGCACGGCACGTGCCACGTCGGCGGGCGTTCGCGCTTGCGTTGGACCCCGGCCACGAACGCTCGATCCTAGAGAGGGATGGCCGATGTGTGCGAGGGATCAGTCCGGCGTGCCATTGCGCCCGCGCCGGCCGATCACTGGCATCCCGTGGAGCAGACGGTGTGGGCGCGCAGATTGCCGTCCGCCGACCACGCGCGAGATCCCTCGCCCGCTCGACGCTCAGCCGCCGAGGCCGTACTCGCGGAGCTTCTTGTAGAGCGCGGACTCACTGATGCGCAGCTTGTCGGCCAGCTCGGCCCGAGTGAGCTCGGAATAGCGGTGGAGCGCCTCCGACAGCCACGCCCGCTCGGCGTTCTCGAGCAGCCGGGGCAGCCCCTGCTCGAGGCCGGATCCGGCTCCGAGGGGCTCACTCGGCGACGCGTCGCCGCGCGCCCGTTCTCCGAGCAGCCGTGAGAGCTCGCTCGCCGAGACGGGCCCGCGCAGTCCTTCCATCGCGATCCGGGCGGCGAGCTGCTCGATGTGCCGAACGTTCCCGGGCCAGGCGAACGGCAGCTGCTCGAGGAACGCGCTGGCTTCGTCGGTCAACACGACCCATCGTCCGACCTCGTGCTGATCCAGACTGTGCCGGAGCAGCAGGGGGATGTCCTCCGGGTGCTCGCGAAGCGGCGGCGTTCGAATGGGCAGAAAGTCCAGCCGCTCGAACAGGTCTCGCCGGAAGCGGCCGGTGCGAACCTCCTGGTCGAGGTCGCGGTTGCTGGCGGCGATGATGCGCACGTTGGCGTGCTGTTCCTGTGCGTCGCCGAGCCGCTCGTACGTGCGTTCTTGCA